>PJEL010000194.1_pt1 | contig 72478 bp, 58 predicted proteins | sample 1853271 | NCBI WGS metagenome assembly PJEL01 (sample SAMN08108733, study PRJNA415343) | Invertebrate metagenome, whole genome shotgun sequencing project. | host: Globobulimina | place: Sweden: Gullmar Fjord | collected 2015-08
CTCCTGAAGCCCCGGTACCTGTTGTAGAGGTATCCAGAGAGAACATACACCTTGGAGGCGCAGCAAATGTTGCCCATAATGTCTCATCACTGGGCGGTAAAGTCTTTATTGCAGGTGTAGTTGGCTATGATAAACCGGGAAGTATTCTGCAGGATAATCTTCAGGCTATGGGGGTAGATACAGAAGGTATTTTTGTGGATAAGGATAGGCCCACTACTTTAAAGACACGGGTATATGCCCATGACCAGCAGGTTGTCCGTTATGACAGGGAGAAGAAGGACAGTATAAGCAAAACTGTTCAGGATAAGGTTCTCGAGTACACTTCTTCTAATATTAAAAAGATCGATTCCATAATTATCTCAGACTACAGTAAAGGCGTTGTGACAAAGAACCTTATCAAAAAGATCGTTAAGATTGCCGGGTCAAAGGTGTTTGTGGCGGTTGATCCCAAGATTGGTCATTTTGACTACTACAAAGGGGTCAGCATCATCACACCCAATGTTTATGAGGCATCATTCGGTTCAGGGATAAAGATAATTGATGAGAAGACGTTGAAGAGGGCTGCATCTGTTTTGTTGAAAAAATTGAATTTGAAAGCTATCCTCGTAACTCGGGGTGACAAGGGGATGGCGCTATTTGATAAGAGCGGTAAGGTGACAAATGTCCCGACATGCGCTCATGAGGTATATGATGTAAGCGGAGCAGGAGATACGGTTATTGCTACTCTTACCCTCTGCCGTTCTGCGGGTATGAAGCTTAAAGATGCAGCAGTAATGGCAAACCATGCTGCAGGTGTTGTGGTAGGTAAGATCGGGACTGCAGTAGCAACAAAAGATGAGGTTCTTGAGAATCTGAAAAAGTGCTCTGCGCTGTTAAAGAAACAATGACCCTTCTGCGCAGTATCAGAAGATATAAGGCACCTTGTTGTTGATCGTCATGTAATTCACCTCACCCTCCATTAGTCTCACCGCGAAGTCAAAAACTCTCTCTGGTTCAATGGACTGAAGGCAAAGATTATTATTGCACTGGGTGTTCTTGTGGTTATATGCCATTATGCACGGGCTGCACTGGAAAAAATCATAAACTATCAGAGCTTTTCCTATTGGTCCGTAAATAAAGGGTGAATCAGTGCTGAAGATGGCAAGTGTCTTTATCCCTGCAAGAGAAGCGAAATGAACAGGCCCGTTATCATTGCTTATCAGTAGTTCGGACATGCTGAGGAGTTCAAGAACGTCCTCAAGAGAGTAGGTGAGGCCGCAGAAATTTATGCACCTGTTACTGCCTGAATTTTTTTCGATCAGGTTACTCGTATTCCAGTCAGTCTCGGTTCCAATGAGCAGAATAAGGTGGTCAGGGTATCTTTCAAGAATCATTGATACGACTTCAGTAATCTTTTCGGCAGGATAGTTTCTGACTGAAATATTTGCTCCTACATCCGGACATATGGAAATAAGTTTATTGCTGCTGTACTGCGGATACTTCTCTTTTATTCTTTCAGAAAGGGATTTCCTTACTGACTCATCCGGAAGGTAGGCAGGTAAGGTAAGTTCTTTCGGCATGATATTGCCTTTATAGTTCGGGTATTCATCCTCATTATTTACCGCTGCTTTTGTCAGTGCAAGGAAGTTTTTTGAAATATGGCTGTTCTGGTTGAAGTGAACCCTGTGGTCTGTAAAGCTGCCTCTATAGAGCCCCTCCATCTCGTACTTGTAGAATCCTGCCCGCCTCTCCGTCTTGAGCATGAAGGATATTATGCTGGTTATCCTCATAAACAGCTCATAATCGATAACAAGGTCAAGGTCAAGCTTTCTGACCCGCAGAGCTGTTTTGATGAGGGATACAGCAAGTGATATCATGTTCCTGTCATCCAGGACAAGTATATTCTCCTCTGGTATCACCCGCAGAAGCATCCAGGACTTTTTCATGCCCCTTGTTGTTAAGCAGTAAAGATTGACGTCTTTATAATGTTCTTTGATATACAGCAGGGAGGGGTGGATCATTATAGCGGCTCCCATCTCAAAGAGTTCGAGAGCAAGGACGTTCTTTACCGGTTTCCGTTCTTTTGCTGAAGGCTTTAATTTATGGATCAATGAGAAGATGAAGCAGGCCGCACTGCCGACATACCTGTCAATGAACCTTATCTTTTTGGAGTCTTTCATCTTAATATGATTTGAAGATGCCTGAGAGAAATAAGCATATTGTAACCTCTACCTCTTTACCGCAGTCATCTGCATAAACATGATAGTTATTGTTAAAATAAAAAAGATATTACATTATAGCGGAATATGATAACTTAATTAATATAAAGCTCCTGAAGCAGGTTTGTAAAACAATGCAGGATATTATCTCAAACATATCCAGGGTTCTGAAGAAATCACTGCCCTTATTTTCAATATTTTTTATTATAACTTATTTATTTGTAGTTTTTTCCCGTATTAATTACCCTTTTAACCTGGAATGGGTTGAGGGCCTTGCGGTTGACCATATAAAGATGATACTTGATGGGGGCAGGATGTATGTTCCCCCCTCACTTGAGTTCATACCTTTTAATTATACGCCCCTTTATTTTTATGTGTCAGCATTCCTGTCAAAAATAACCGGTGTCAGTTTTCTCCCTGTCAGGCTTCTTTCATTTTTTTCCTCTCTTGGGTGCTTTTACGTTATCTTCTTAATTGTAAATAAAGAGACAGAAAGGCCGTTTTACGGGTTTGTTTCAGCCGGTCTTTTTGCAGCAACCTTTGCCGCAAGCGGGTCATGGTTTGATCTTGCCAGGCCTGATTCTTTTTATCTTTTTCTTATATTGGCATCAGCATACTATGTTAAGTTCGGGCGGTCTGTAACGGCCTCATTTGCTGCCGGGATATTGATCTCTCTGGCATTTCTGACAAAGCAGAGCGCCATAGTTATTGCAGCACCCCTTGCCTTGTATTATGTGTTTGTTAACTGGCGCCATGCCGTTGTCTTTTCTTTCACAGCTTTCGCTGTCATAGGGGGGAGCATTCTGCTTATTGACCATCTTCATGACGGATGGTTCAGCTACTATATATTTGAATTGCCTTCGCAATACTCATCCCGGCTTGTTAGGTCACGCATTACTACTTTCTGGACAGTAGATATTCTAGGTGTTCTTCCTTATGCCTTCGGGCTTTCTCTCTTTTACCTGGTATCACAGCAAATTAACTTCAGAAACAGAAACCTAATCTTCTACCTTCTGCTCTCTTCTGGTATGGTTCTGGCATCCTGGCTTCCACGGCTTCAGGGTGGAGGGTACTTGAACTCTCTCTTCTTTGTTTATGCTGTAATATCAATTCTTTTTGGGTTGGGGCTTCATCAACTTCTTGAGATTGTGGGTGAATCCAATGCTAACAGACGAGAGCCGCTGAAGGTATTTATCCTGTTATTGTCTTTTATCCAATTTATAATTCTCTTATATAACCCATTTAACCATATTCCTGATAAGAGAGACCTGGAGGCAGGAAGCCATTTTATAAAGACTATATCTGAGATAGAGGGAGAGGTCTTTATTCCGTCACAGAGTTCATTGCCGAGTCTGGCAGGGAAGAGGAGTTTTGCGCATCCATGGAGCACATACGATATGCTAGGGTGGGGAAGGGAAGATCTAAAGCAGAGCCTAAGCGATGAGATAGAGAATTCAATAAAAGAGCAAAGGTTTGGTGCAGTGATACTTAATGATGATGTTGTGGAGTGGCTCCCTGACAACTTTGATTATTATTATGTCAACTCTGGTACAGTTTTTCAGGAGAAGGATGTTTTCTGGACTATAACCGGAAAAATGACAAGGCCCGAATATATCTACCTTCCACGTGAGAAGTAACTTTTACCATGCCGGTATTTGAAGGCTGTATCTTATGACCTTTATTATAAGATGCATTCAGTTTCCCCTGCTATCTGCCAGAAAAAGCAACATTATTCTATAAGTGCGAGGCTCTTATTATTTTATTTTACAATCAATTAAGTTATAATATATTACATTTTTTTATTTAAGGAGGAGCAATGAAAACCAGACAATTTCCGGCCCTGTTTTTATTTTGTTTAACTTTTTCCCTGTGGATTTTAACGGCTACTGATAATGCACTTGCATATATTGACCCTAATACAGGGGGGATCTTCTTCACCTCTGTGCTGCCGTTTGTTTACGGTATACTTGCTGCCATAGTTCTTTTCTGGAAGAGAATACTTATCTTCATAAAGGGGCTCTTTGTAAAGGAAAAAGAAGAAAAGGATGACTAAGAAGTATTTTGCTTTTTTTTTCCGTCTGCTCTTTTCTATCTCCGCATTTCAATTCGCTGTAGACGCTGTTTCAAGATGGGAAGTCTATTCGCATTATATGAGGTTTGCAGATCTCCTGCCTGACCTATCCCTGTCATACATCTTCTGGTCGCTTTTAGGAATAATTTTGACCTTGTTCTTGTGGTCTCTGCTGGTATTATCTTATAGAACAGTTTTGAAACACCTCTCTTTTGTAAGTATTGAAGATCTTATGATATGGATAACCCTTGTCTCATTTCTGGCAGCAATCAAGCTGTCATATTTTTCAGGTGTTTCTTTACGGGAAGTTACAGGCATGGGATACCTGCCTGTTATAGCATCAGTGTTTATACTGACAGTGCTTCCTGTTGCGGTATTTAGAAAATATTCAGGCAAGTTGCTCTCTGCTGTTGATAGCGGTTTATCTCCTGTCTTCTGGCTCTTCCTTGTTCTTCTGATAGCAGCGCTGCCGTATTCCTCTTATCACATGTATGGTAATCTTAAAAAAAGCAGCAGTGACCCCGTAGTTGTAAGTTCAGGCGGAGAATCATCTGCTGAAAGTATGGAACGCCCTAATATAATTCTGGTTGTATGGGACTCCCTGACAAGCCGGAATATGCAGCTTTATGGTTACGAAAGGCCTACGACGCCTTTTATATCTGAATGGGCCAGGGATGCGGTAGTGTTTGATAATTTCTATGCTGCATCTAACGCTTCTACACCCTCCACAATGAGCATGATGACCGGTCAGCGGGTCTGGACCCACAGGGTATGGCATGATGCATACTATTATCCGGCAAAAGAACTGGACCATAGCCTTCCAAAAATGCTGAGTGAGGCAGGGTACGAAAATGTAGCTTTTGTCTCAAATGGCTTCGGCTCACCCAAAACCCTGGGGCTTGGCAGCGATTTCATAATTAAAGAACCGTCACATTCATTCTGGGTTGAGAGCGAATGGTGGTTTAATCGATTTGAAAAGTATTTAAGGGCGATAGGGAGCCCTATTGCAAAAAAAATAATATTTTCCAATCCTCTTATAGGTTTTGTTGAGAGGTTTCGTCCTCCTGTACCGACAACCTCAACTCTGGTTCCGCCGGAAAAAGTTTATAACGGCTTGCTGGATTACCTTGATACAAGAGAGGAAGGCTCAGGCAATCAGAAGAAGAGGCCTTTCTTTGCTTTTATTTTTGCCTATCCTCCACATTACCCGTACCTCCCGCCTGAGCCATTTATGGGCATGTATGGGGATCCTGATAAATTCACCAGGGAGTCAGAACAGTCATGGCTTTTATATGGAGATTATGAACCTGAAGACCAGTGGAAGATTGATATACTGGAAAAACGCTATGATGAATTTATAACATATTCTGACCATGAGTTTGAGCGCTTCATTTTAAAGTTGTCTAAAGTAGCTGATATGTCAAATACCATTATTCTCTTTACAGGTGATCATGGGCAGAGCTTTTCTCACGGCTATAAAGCACACGGATACCATATGTACGAACCTATAGTGCGAGTTCCGTTAGTAGTTAGGATGCCGGGGGGGATGGGTAAAAGGATCAGCACACCTGTTGGACAGTTAAGTATTGCGCCTACGATCCTTGACATGGCCGGTATCCGGACCCCTGACTGGATGGAGGGTAGATCGCTTACCCCATTGATGGAAGGTGGCAGCTTTGAAGACAGGCCGGTCTTTACTATGGATTTTATTGAAAACCGTTATTTTGGACACCCTATTACAAAAGGTGTTGTCTCTGTAAGAGATGGGGACCATAAATTGATCTATTACCTGGATGACGAAAAGACTCTGCTCTTTGATCTGGAGGCCGACCCAGATGAGACAACAAATATATCCGGCAGTGAAATTGTTGTCAGGGACAGGTTGTTAAATCTTATTAAAGATAATCTTGACCAGGCAAATGAAAAGATCACTCGCCCCAGAGAAAACAGTTAATTGTATTTTGTATGAGAATTTCAGGTGTGATAAATGACAGCTAAAAAAACCGTAATAAATCTCCTGAGTTTAATATTTGTTATTTTTTCACTCCAATTTATACGTGACGCTTTTTATAAATGGGATGGATATTCCTACTATTTGGAATTTGCAGAATTCCTCCCTGAGCTGTCTCTAGCTTTTATAATATGGACATTCGTTTCAATCTTTACCTCTCTGGCTATCTGGTCAGTTTCACTGCTTTTGTTCAGTATGCTGAAGCGCACTTTCAAGTTCATATCTATTGAACATATTGCTGCCTTTTTTCTTATACTGCTTTTATTGTTTTTTCTTAAATTGGATTTCTTTAAAACAGTCTCTCTTACAGGCATTACCGGCTTTAACCATGTAGCCCTTTTTTTGATCGGGGCATTACTCATAGCGGTCTTTTTATTCTTGGCCGGCAGATATATTGAAAAGATTATTTCTGTGATCGTTGCAAGGATCACACCTTTGGTATTGATATTCTCTTTCCTGTTTATAGTTGCAATACCATTATCATTTTTTAATGCAGTTTCTGGCGGGACGGACGGCATTGTCGGTGACAGTCAGGCAGTTTCTGTCAGGCAGTCATCAAGCCCACAGTCTTTCCCGAATATTATTATTGTATCAATGGACTCTCTGTCTGCCCGTAATATGCAGGCTTATGGTTATGACCGCCCTACAACACCTTTTATATCAAAGTGGGCTGATGATGCCTTGTTATTTAAGAGGGTTTACTCTCCGTCAAACTGGACCAGTTCATCTGTTATGAGCCTCATGACAAGCCAGAGGGTGTGGACCCATGGAGTATGGCATTTTGTTGCCAACCGCCATATTTCCGACAGCTATAGCAATAACCTGCCACGGCTGCTTTCTGAAGCTGGTTATGATATTTACGGTTTTGTGCAGAATTCTCATGCCCATCCTGATAAACTCGGCATACATGATGCTTTTAAAGCCTCTGATGAGCACAATACGTGTAGAACATCAAGTAAGAAGTTTTTTTATGGCCTTTCAGAACATCTTGTCAGCCGTCCAATTGTTAAGGACTGGATATTCAGTGAGAATCTGATTGCCGAGCAGATAAGTATATTCAGTCCTGATTTTGTTGAAACTGTGGTGCCGCCCGGTATTGTCTATGACCGTTTTTTACAGCTGATAGATAAGACCGGGCAGGCAGGCGCCTTTAACGGATCACAAAAACCTTATTTTGCGTATATCCATGTTTATCCCCCTCATGACCCTTTTCTTCCTCCCAATCCTTACCGGGGGATGTTCGGTGATACGGGGAAATTTGCTTCATTTAAGACGCAGAGAGAGCCGAAGCTTCTTTACTCTGAGTATCCTCCCGCAAGGCAGCCTGATGTGGATATATTCGAAAATCGTTATGATGAGTTTGTAGCTTATTCTGATAAGCAGTTTGAGGTTTTTATCTCACAGATTTCGGAAAAGGTTGATATTACAAACACAATACTGATCATGACCTCAGATCATGGTGAGATCTTTTCACATGGCTATGCCGGGCATGCCGGAAGGCATTTTTTTGAGCCTATGATCCATGTTCCGATGATAATTAAGTTTCCGGAGCATTACGAAGAGTCCTTAGGCGGCATGGGTGTCATAGATATGCCAGTCAGTCAGATAGATGTAGCCCCCACGCTTCTTGAGCTTATAAACTTGCCCGTTCCTGAATGGATGGAGGGCAGGTCATTTCTTCCGTTGCTTAAAGGAGGGAGACTGGAACCACTGCCCATATATTCAATGCAGTTCAAGGAGAACCGTTTATTCGGCAACCCGATCACCAAGGGTACAGTCGCTATAGTGGATGGGGGATATAAATTTATTAACTACCTGGAGGATGACAGGGTGCTGCTGTTTAACTTGAGGCAGGATCCGAATGAGACTAATGACCTGTCAGAAGAAGAACCGGAAGTTGTGGAGAGGTTCAAAAGGCTTATCGACCAGAATATCCCTGAAACTGATAAGTAAGATGCTGCCTTTCTATATAGTCTTAAAAACAGTTGCTCTTTCTCCCCCTTATTATCGTTACTGCCGCCAGAGAAGAGGCTGCTGAAGAAGAGTTTTGTCTTGGTCCATGCAAGCTTAATGATAAAGAGCCCTGCGAGAAAGCCGCCGATTAAAAGCTGCAGTATATAACTTCCGCTTCCGGGATCAAGGTATGCATATGCATTTTCCGGATAAAGGGTTAAGAAAATGAGAAGTAATACAATATCTTTATTGCCCGGGCAATAAAGATATTGTAGTTCATTTTTAGGCCTCCTTTTAATATTAAGCTTGAGCACCAATTACTTTATTATTATGGTTTGAATAGTTATAATATAACGCTTTAACTTTATAAGTTATAGAAATAATTTGCAGGTCTTATATTGGATTGTTTCAATTTATTTGATTAATAAATATGCAAGCAAAAGAATCATTCCTTATTACTTTCAGGGTAGTCTTTGTTCTCTTTTCCAGTAATTTTGCTTTTAGTGCTGCAAAAAAATGGGATGGTTTATCTTCTTATGTGCCGTTCTTTGATTTTCTTCCGGAGCTTTCGTATGCCTTCATTTTATGGTCTTTTTTAGGGTTTGTATTTGCTACTGTCTTATGGATATTCTTACTTCTTACGTCAAAGATACTTCCTGATAAATTAAGATTCTTAAAGATTGAGTACTTAATGATGTGGCTGCTCTTAAGTGTGACATTCTATTATCTCAAAGTAAACTATATAGCTTTCCCCCCCCGTGAATTTATTGATATAGCCCGTAATCTGTTTTATGCAGCAGCCATGCTCTTTATGGCACTGCCGGTCTGGTTGATCCGTAAATATGTACCCAAAACACTGCATTCTATAAGCAGTTCTATTGCTGCTATCTTCTGGTTCTTTATTATCCTGCTGATCATTGCTGTGCCTGCTTCAACGATAAAGAGGGACCTATCTGTTGAGATCAATGCTGCAGATGAAAAAGTGGAGCCTCTATTGTCTTTTGCAGAGAAGCCTAATATTATTTTCGTTACAATGGATTCACTTGCTGCACATGATATGGGGGTGTATGGTTATGGGCGTCAGACTACACCCTTTATTTCAGAATGGGCAAAAGACTCAATAGTCTTTAATCGTTTGTATGCTGCATCAACCTGGACTCCGCCTACAGTTACGAGTCTCATGACGGGACAATACCCATGGACACACAGGGTCTGGCATAATACGCGCAGGTATAATGTTCGCAGTAATGATATTAATTTCCCCTCTCTTCTGAAAAAGCAGGGTTATTCCAATTATGCTTTTGTACAAGTGCCGCATGCCCATCCGGATGCAACAGGTATGGGCAGGGTTTTTGAAGTAAAAGATGAATTTTATTCATTCTGGCTTCCAGGTAATTCGTGGTTCAGCAGGATGCTTGACAGCTCTTTTTTTCTAAAAAGGCCAATAGCAAGGGATTGGTTCTATACTGCGCCTGTTTTTCAGAAGGTTAAAAAAATATTCGATCTTCACAGAAATACAACACAGTATCCACCTTACATCGTCTATGATCGTTTTTTTGATCATATGTCACAAAATTCTGAGACTCCTTTTTTTGCCTGGATACATCTTGACTCTCCTCATCATCCATACCTTGCTCCTGAGCCTTATATGGGGGTGTATGGTGATAAGGATAAATATAACACTGATATGAAGCAGTCAGATAGTTTTACCTTTTTTGATTACAAGGCTGAGGATCAATCAGAAGTAGATATCCTGAGGAAACGTTATGATGAAACGATACTGTATAGTGATAAACAATTTGAGGTATTTATGACACGGCTTCCGGAAGTTGTTGATATGTCAAATACTATAATTATTCTATCATCTGACCATGGAGAGAGCTTTGAGGATATGTGGCTGGCTCATGTGGGGCCTTTTCTCTATGAACAGATAGTAAATATTCCACTAATAATCAAGATGCCTGACAATTATATGAGCAGACAAAAGGGTGGTGAAGTTATTGACATGCCTATCGGACAAATAGATATTGCACCAACTATTCTGGAGCTTGCTGGAGTAATGGTACCGGACTGGATGGAGGGAAGGTCTTTTTTGCCTTTACTTAATAATGAAAAGATAGAGCCAAAGCCTGTTTATTCGATGCACTTCAGTGTCAGGTATAATAGGTCCGTTTCAATTACTAATGGTGCAGTTGCAGTATGGGATGGTGATTACAAGCTGACATATATTTTGCATGAGGGTAGTGTACAGCTATATAATCTATCTAATGATCCGGATGAAAGAAATGATATCTCGGTTGAAATGCCTGATATCACACAGCGATTGAAGAAGCTGATTGATGATAACATTTCTGAAACAAACAGAAAGCGCCTTCAGGGTGGTTAAAGAAATGCAAGTGTCTTGATAGCTTATTCTTTTCCTGAGTCAGTGTTTTCTTTGTTACCTGAAAAAAGGTTTGTAAAGAAGAACTTTATTTTTGTCCAGGCAATTTTTATTACAAATAAACCTGCAAGGAAGCCACCTATTAGGATCTGTAATATATAGCTTCCGCTTCCGGGGTCAAGGTATGCGTTTGCATTTTCAGGATAAAGGGTTAATGAAATGAGAAGTAATAGAAATATCATTGTTGCTCGGGCAACTTTGCTTTTGTAGTTCATTTATGGGTCTCCCTTTTGTAGTTAATATCAAGATAACGTTTTATATTATAGCTTAAAGTAAGCTACTTTATAATAATATATTTTTACGATATATTGAAATACATGACAGGTTTTCTTAAGGATACATTGAAGATGAGCTCTTCAATGTAAATAAAAGATTTATGCCGGGGACTCATCTTAAATATAGCATGTATATTTTGGATACATCATATGAAGTAAACGATCTGTGCTAAAATATAACGTTGATTTTTAAGGGGTAAAACATGAAAAAAGCTTTGATAACAGGAATAACCGGGCAGGATGGTTCCTATCTTGCTGAGTTTTTGATTGAGAAAGGCTATGAGGTACATGGCCTTTACCGTCGCGCAAGTACCTTCAATACCAAGAGAATCGACCACCTTTACATTGATCCGCATGCTTCAGGCGCGAGGTTTTTTCTTCATTACGGGGATCTGTCAGACTCAGGTCAGATAACAAATCTTGTATACAATATCAAACCTGATGAGATATATCACCTTGGTGCACAAAGTCATGTAAGGGTAAGTTTTGATATGCCTGAGTATACAGGTGATATTACCGCGCTTGGCACAACACGCCTTCTGGAGGCGATCCGGAGGAGTGGCATTTCAACAAAGTTCTACCAGGCCTCATCTTCTGAAATGTTCGGGTCGACCCTGCCTCCACAGAATGAGGCTTCATTATTCCACCCTCGCAGCCCGTATGCTGCAGCAAAAGTATATGCTTACTGGATGGCGGTCAACTATAGGGAGGGATACAATATATTTGCATGTAACGGAATACTGTTCAACCATGAATCGCCCAGAAGAGGTGAGACATTTGTTACAAGGAAGATAGCCAGAGCTGTAGCAAATATTGTTAGAGGCTTACAGAAGAAGATCTACTTGGGTAATCTTGAGGCAAAAAGGGACTGGGGTTTTGCTCCTGAGTATGTTGAATGCCAATGGCTGATTCTTCAGCAGGACAAGCCTGATGACTATGTGATAGGTACCGGCGAGAGCCATAATGTTAGAGAATTTGTCGAGCTTTCATTTCAACATGCCGGAATCGAGATAGAGTGGAAGGGTGAAGGACTTGATGAAAAAGGCCTGATCCGTTCTATTGACAGCTCTATTGATGTTGGACTTAAAGCCGGTGATGTTGTTGTTGAGGTTGACCCACAGTATTTCAGGCCTGCAGAGGTTGATTTCCTACTTGCGGATGCTTCAAAGGCAAAGAAAGAACTTGGATGGGAACCAAAGGTGAAGTTCAAGGAGCTTGTAAGTATTATGGTTGCCGCTGAACTGGAAAATACAGAATGAACAAGAACATGCAGGAAAAGCTTAGGCAGCATTACAACTCTCTGGCCTCAGAGCGTCATGACTGGTGTAGGAAAAGTTCCTATTTTCATGATGATATACTGAAGTACTACAGGTTCCTTGTGCAGGAGAACAGCTCCATATTGGAGTTGGGTTGTGGAACCGGTGACATCATCGGCAGCCTTTCACCTTCTTATGGTGTAGGGGTTGATATAAGCGAGGATATGCTTAATGTTGCCCGGGAGCGTTTTCCTGATATTGAGTTTGTATGCAGTGACATTGAGTCATTCTTTGTAAAAAAAAAGTTTGACTATATCATAATCTCCGGAACGCTAAGCTCTGTAGAGAATATACAGGCCCTCTTCCAAAGCATTTCCAGAATGTGTACCTCTGATACCAGGGTTATTGTTGAGTGTTATAACCAGCTCTGGAATCCCATACTGAAGCTCTCTGAAAAGTTAGGTCTAAAGATGCCTGAGGTTGTGTTTAACTGGCTCTCAATTGATGATGTAGAAAACTTCTTTGATATTTCCGGGTATCAGGTCGTAAAGCATGAATTCAGGCAGTTATTTCCAAAATATATACCTGTATTATCCACTTTTTTAAACAGGTTCGTCGGACGGCTTCCATTTATAAGGAGGCTTTGTGTGGAGGAGTTTGTTATTGCAAGGCTTCAGGTGCCACCGGAGAATGCAGAGGAGCTTACGACATCCGTTGTTATAACATGCAGGGATGAGGAGGGCAATATAGAGGGGCTTGTCGAAAGGATCCCTCAGATGGGAATGAATACTGAAATACTCTTTGTTGAGGGGCATTCAAAAGATAAAACTGTTGAAAAGATAAATGAGATGATCGCTAAACACCCTGACAAAGATGTCAAGATTTTGAAACAGAAAGGGATTGGTCAGGGGGATGCATTCAGGTTGGGGTTTGATAAGGCAGAAGGTGATTTTGTATTCTGGCTTGAGGCAGACCTGACTACCCCGCCTGAAGAGATAGGTTTATTCTGGCAGGCCTATATAGAGGGGAGAGGGGAGTATATAAACGGAAGCAGGTTTGTATATAAAATGGAAGAAAAGGCTATGCCGTTCCTCAATTTTGTGGGGAACAGGTTTTTTGGTAATTTATTCACCTTGCTGCTTGGTCAAAGATTCACAGATACGTTATGCGGCTATAAGGGAATTTCCAAAAGAAATTACCTTAAGATAAGAAAAGAGATAGAGTTTTTTGGAGACTTTGACCCGTTCGGAGACTTTGAACTTATCTTCGGTGCGGTGAAGAACAACCTTAAGGTTGCGGAAATACCTGTTCACTACAGGCCGAGGGGATACGGTCAATCCAAGGCATACGGACAATCGATATTAAGTTTCTTCAGCCACGGAATGCTTCTTTTGAGAATGAGTTGGATTGCATTCAAGAAATTCAGGCTATACTGATTACTCTATGGAACGTTCCGTTTATCAAGAGATACATGAACTGCAGAAGAGCGGCTGGTGGTTTGGAAACAGCAGAAACAAGCTTGTGCTGAGTACTCTTAAAAGAACGGTCAGCAATCTTCACAGTTCTAAGCTGTTAGATATCGGGTGCAGTGAAGGTGCTTTCCTGGATTATTTAAATGATCATAATGTAGATTTTAATGCAATTGATATTGACGAAAATGCAATCTCATTCTGCCATGAACGCGGTTATTCTGACAGGGTGAAACACGGCAATATCTTCAGCATACCATTTGAGGATGAGACGTTTGATATCGTTACTATGCTTGATGTTGTTGAGCATGTTGAGGATGACGGTAAGGCCATGAAGGAGGCCATGCGTGTATGCAGGAAAGATGGGCTTCTTCTTTTTATACTTCCCGCATACCAGTGGTTATGGAGCAGTAATGATGTGGCGTACCATCATAAAAAAAGGTACAGCAAAAAGATGGTGCTTGACCTTATCAGCAGAAGCGGACTTAAAATTGAATCAATAAGCTTCTTTAATATGCTGCTCTTCCCTGTCTTTGTTATTGCAACATTTTACAAGAAGGTCTTTCCTGACCATACTAGAACAAATGTTATGAAGAAGACCCCAGGAGCTTTAAACTGGATGCTCGGTAAAGTAATGGATGTAGAAAACTGGCTGATAACAACTGCTGGCATATACTTGCCGTTTGGCTCTTCAATTATAGTTGCAGTAAAAAAGGAGCAGGGATAACATGAAATATAAAGTTCCGCAGCTTGAACCATATGTCGGGCAGGAAGAACTGGATAATCTGAAGAAGTGCATAGAAGCAGCATGGCTTACAGAGGGGCCGTTTGCAGGTGAGTTTCTTCAGAAGCTGAAGGATTTCACCGGAGCAGAATATGCAGTGCTTTCAAACAACGGCACTCTGGCACTCTTTATGTCACTGCTGGCATTAGGGATAAAAGAAGGCGATGAAGTTATTGTGCCTGACTTCTCCTTCAGCGCATCGGCATCTTCAGTTGTCTTTGCAGGTGCAAAACCAGTGTTTGTTGATATCCTTGATTCAGACCTCAATATTGATCCTGCAAAGATAGAAGGAGCCATAACATCAAAGACAAAGGCTATAATGCCTGTTCACGTTTATGGATGCAGTGCTGATATGGGCTCTGTAATGGATATCTCTAAAAAGCATGGGCTAAAGGTTATTGAGGACGCTGCTCAGGGATACGGAGTATATTATAAAGGAACACATGCAGGGACGATCGGTGATATAGGCATGATATCTTTTTTTGCAGATAAGACTATCACAACCGGAGAAGGAGCGGTCATCCTTACAAATAATGAGGAGCTGTATGAAAAACTGAAATTACTTAGAAATCAGGGCAGGCCCAACAGCGGAACTTTTGTGCACCCTGCACTGGGGATGAATTTCAGGCTGACAGACCTGCAGTGTGCAGTAGGTGCTGCACAGGTTGATAAGTTCAAGGAGATAGAGAAGATAAAGTCGGGGCATTTTAACAGGTATGCAGAGCAGCTTAAAGACCTCAAGGAGATAAGTATTCTAAAGAGCAATGAGTATTCCAATTTTGTTCCGTTCAGAGTAAATGTTCGCGCGCGTAACCTTTCAGGGCTTATAGACCATCTCGAAAAGAATGCCATTCAGACAAGAAGGTTCTTTTACCCGCTTCACCGGCAGCCTTATCTATCTCATTTTGAATATAATAACGATGATTTTCCTGAGACCAACAGGGCTTATGAGGAGGGGCTTTCACTCCCTGTCTTCTGCAGCCTTAAGAATGAACAGATAGATTATCTCTGTGGCAGTATAAAAGATTTTTATTCGACGCGTCGACCTTGAAATGAATAGCAGCTCATCTAAATATATATAGATTCCAGCTATGGGAGAGGTAACTAATAATCATAAATTTATTGTTATAGATAATCTGACATATGCTGGAAAGATGGCAGAGATGCATATGTCGGCATTTTCAAACGTACTGTCAGGACAGCTCGGTACCGCATTTCTTCAGTATCTTTATCGAACACTTATTGAACGGGGCGTTGTTATAGGCTGTTTTGTAAATGGACACCTTATGGGCTTTGTGTCAGGGATCTTTGATGATCGGAATTTTTATGACAGAAAGCACTATCTTTACGGCTTGCGGGGTGTTGTCACTAAACTATTCTCTTTTAGAACAATTCTTAATGTATTGAGACACATTAAGAAATCAATATCAGCCACTGAGGGACGCGTCAGAACGGAACTTTTTTCAATTGTTGTCTTGGAAGAATATAAACGTAAGGGAATCGGGAAAGAACTGGTTAAGGAGTTTGAAGACTATCTTGGCAGTAAAGGGATTGAGGAGTATAAGGTCTTTACTGATATGGAGTTCAGCGATGGTTCAAAGTTATATGGTAGAATGGGTTTTTCCATTAACAGGGAACTCAGGCTCTTAGGCCTGACTTTAAGAGAATATTTAAAAAGGATATAAGATGGATAATATATTGATCACAGGTGCTTCTGGTTTTCTGGGGAAGAACGTTTCAGAACTTATCAGCCAGAGTAAAAAATATAAAATGTCTGTTATCAGCGGGAAAGCCTCTGTAGATCTTCTCAATCTTAATGACACTATCGAGTATTTTAGGGCCAAGAGCCCGGATACAGTAATACATTGTGCAGCTCATGTAGGGGGGATAGCATACAATGCACTGCATCCTGTGGATGTATTCTATGACAACACGTACATAGGGCTGAATATTGTAAGGGCTTGTGCTGAGACAGGTGTAAAGAATTTAATTAATGTAATGCCTAACTGCACATATCCCGGTGACATGGATGAGTATGAAGAGTCAAAGTGGTGGGACGGGCCCATACATCCGAGTGTTGTGACATATGGACTGCCGAGAAAAATGCTCTGGGGCGCATGTTTTTCTTACTGCCAAAAGGACCCGGGCTTCAGGCCGGTGCATCTGATCCTTCCCAATATGTATGGCCCGGGAGATCATTTTGAGATAATTCGTTCGCATGCCTTAGGTGCACTGATATCAAAGATCGCTGATGCAAAAGAGAACGGTGACAAGACGGTGCCTATATGGGGGACAGGTAACCCCGTAAGAGAATGGCTGTATGTAAAGGACGGGGCGCAGGCGATCCTTAAGACCCTTGAAAACCTTGAGAAGTTTGACCCTAATGAGATCCTGAACATAGGCGTTACTAAGGGGATATCAATAAAAGACCTTGCGTATATGATCAAAGAGGCTGTCGGCTGGGATGGCGAGTTTGTATTTGAAACTGAGAAACCTGATGGAGCCATGAAGAAGATACTGATAGCTGATAAGATGGTGGATAAACTGGGATGGAGGCCTGAAACGGCTATCAGGGATGGGATAAAGCAGACGATTGAGTGGTACAGCAAGAACAGGCCTTCAGGCTAATCTGCTTTATAGCCGTAATTAATAGTTAGATTAAACTCGTTTCCCTCTTTCCTTTCTACTTCCATTTCTACACTTTCAGGTGGTGAAGCAAGCTTAACATCACCCTCTTTTATGACCTTCATTCTGTTTTCAGGATACACTAGATCTATCCAGGCCTGTATGCTGAAACCGGCTAAAACAGAGACCTCTTCAGAGTGAGGAATCTCGTTCCTGTAAGGTATTATTGAGACCGGAAGGTTGTAGATATGTATGACAGCATCCTCAGGCAGTTGAGGAAGTATTCCGGTAATATCATTGAGGACAGTATGTGTTATGTCGCTCATAGCTTCCCACTCCCTGTATTTTCTGAATAGGGGTGAATATGCGATCAGGGAAGCACAAAATACGACAATAATGATTGATGTGATGATGCTGTTGAATAATGACTGGTATAAGCAGACACTGCGGGAACGGCACTCATTAACTTTTGATGTCAAATGTTCTACGCTCTCAGTTATCAGGATGGACATAATTATGCTGAATGGGATTATAGCTATATACATGCACCTATGGCTTGTCGGGCTTAATAAATAGATGCAAAAAACCGTAGGCAGGAACAGCCAGATTAATAAGAATAAAATATTTTTGCCAGTCGTTGACTCAAGATACGATATTATCTCATTTCGTTTGTAGATAATTAATGCCCCGAGTAAAAGAATAATAAGTATCGACTTGTATGGAAAAAAGTCAAAAAAAGACCTTAAAGATAAAAAGTCAAAAGGATATATGAGCTTAACAAGGTATTCCTTGACGATCCAGACTGAAGATGTAGCCATTTTCAATATATTAGCTGTTTGTGCCTTGGTTGCGAAGTTTCCTCCTACCTCGCCTAAAATATGCGCGCGCCAGAAGACAAATATGATAGTTGTAAGAATATACGGCATAACTCCTTTCAGTGTATTTAATGCCCTTTCTTTAAAGGAGGCGGGCGCTTGCTGCAGGAAGAGAACGTAAACAAATATTATGGGCATAACCAGAATTGCTGATTCTTTGGCTCCCAATGCAATAACATAGAAGAAAAGGGAGAGCAAAATATAAGTTTTTCTGAAAACAGTAGAATGGAAATATTTCAGAAAAAGGTATATGGAAAGCAGAAGGAATAATGCTACAAGAATATTGTGCCTTCTGGCAATTACAGGCAGCGTTTCCATGATATTGGGATGAACCAGGAAAATGACCGAACTGATCCATGCTGCTGTATTCCTGCCGCCGGTTATTATCCTTGTAGTTAAGAATACAAAGAAGGCTATCAGTGTATGCAATAACAGGTTTGTCAGGTGATAGCCGAAAGGATTCAGCCCCCATATTGCGTGGTCAATTCCAAAGGACAGCCCGGTTGTAGGACGGTAATAAGCGTATCCTAAACTGATGAACCCTGCATCAATAGGGGACCTTAATAGGTCCAGCGCATCGCTAAATGAATAGATTCTCTGGTTCTTTATATAGGGCAGCGTCCCGCTTCCAAAGAATGAGTAGCCAAGCGTATCATGGTAAGCAATAAAGGATATCAGGGCTATTGATATCAATAAGATCCCAGTAGTTATTTTTGGTGAGATGAAGTTATTTGTCCGGGTCATAATTTCGGGCTGTTAATCTAACAGGATGCTTTAGAAGTTTTGAGAACTATAGGACTGTTATCCTGTTTCACTGTAAAAAAATGAATATGTACACAATTAATATAATTCAGAGTGAGTTATGTCTGATTTTTCTATATTATCCTTAATCAACAAAAGAAGTCTTTGTGTGATCTCAGGTTTTTCATGTGATATATTAGTTAATTCATCCGGGTCGCTGGCAAGGTCAAAAAGCAGCGATTTCTCCTCTTCCAGATAATGAACAAGTTTGTAATCACCATCCCACACTGCTACAGTCCCCTTGGTGATATGTTCATCAAAGGCACTGTTATCAGTAAGACGCATCGAATACACCGGTTCAGGCTGAAAATATTCATCTTCAGTCAGATGAGTTAACACCCTGCCTTCCATCCAGTCAGGTACGGGTATATCTGCTAATTTTAGTATTGTAGGGGCTATATCAATTGTTTCAACCGGCATATTAAAAGTATTACCATTCATCTTAAGATCTTTATCAATACCCTGCGGGATCTTGATAATCAATGGAACATGAACTAACGGCTCATATAAATCAGGGCCACGGTGCGCGAGATAATTATGTGAAAAACTCTCACCATGATCAGCAGTAAAAATAATAATCGTATTGGTCAGATCAATTGTTTCACTGAGTTCTCCAATGAATTGTTTAAACTGGCTATCTGAATATAATATGAATTCGTCATAACGTGCTCTTAATATATCTACGTTCTTCTGCTCATTATCATTGTAGTCCTCATAAAAATTAAAGCTGGCATACTGACTTACATCCGTATTATATTTATTGCTTTTATTGAAAGAACCCAAAAATGGTTTGGGGGGCAAATAGGGTTGATGCGGCGGCCTTAAATGCAGGAAAGCAAAAAAAGGCCTTGCCTGGGCATTAAGCTCCTGTTTGTGCGTTCTTTCAGACAAGTGTTGTAAGAAACGGTTATATATTATTTCTGGTGGATAGAGAGTGCTTGAATATTCATGGCTGAATATATCTCTTATAGTACTTATGGGAACTGGAGGCGTAGGGCCAAAAAACCACTCCATGAATACAGGCCTTTCAATAAATTTCTCAATAAACCTCTCATACCATGACGAATATGGTAGGTGTAATGTGTTGTGTTTCCCAATGAAGGAGAAAGCATTTTTCATCCCTAATGCTTCAGGGTTTGCATGTTTTGTTTGTACATAGGAGTAGCATTCATAGCCGTGATCATTAAGCAGCGCAGGCAGATTATTTTTAAAATCATCAATAGGGCTATAAGCGGCTTGATGCCATATTCTATGCGTCCAGGGCCTCTGGGAAGTCATTAAACTGAAAATTACTGGCGTTGTCCAGTTAGACGGTGAGTATGCTCTGTTAAAAACTGCGGCATCTTTTGACCATTCTGATATGAAAGGTGTCGTGTTCCTTTCATATCCGTAAAGCTGCATGTCTAGCGCAGTTAATGTGTCCCATGAGATAACAATGATATTTGGTTTCCCGGATATTTCTGACGAGGCAAAGACCTTATTGTTAGACAGGTTCTCGTTTTGCGAAGTTTTGTTCATAAATATAGATATAGGTATTGCAAGAAGAAACATCAGAAAAAGAAACCAAACTATCAAATCTATTATCTTGTCCAGTGAATAAAGTATTTTTTTGCTATGAATTCGTGTAAGCCAGACGATCAATACAACCAGTATCCCGCCGATCAGCAAGACATATGAACGGCTTAAGCCAAATAAATCACTGACAGATATATCTGAAAAATAATTTTGCTTAATGTATAAAGGGAAAATAATAAGGAAAATAATTATTATTATTTGTTCTAATTTCATTGAAGGGAAAATTTTCACAGACAACCCGGAAGCACTAACAGAAACAATCCAGATTGCAAGAGCATAACTCAAAGGGAAAACGGTCCAAAATATAAAAGATAATGACAAATCAGGGAGGAACTCCTGGAACTTCATGAAGAATGAATACTTGCCCCATTTGTCTGCAGCAAGCATTGCAAATATCACTGAATAAAATACGAAACAAAAACGAAAGATTATGAGAAAAGCACCGGCCTTGCTTATTTGACTTGTGTCAGTATGTTTCATAATATTCAAAATTGTGCAGCTAAAACTAAATTAACGTTTTTATATATCCAGATAATATTGTACAGTCCTTATCTCTAAGATGAGACTATACAGCCATATAAGCCCACAAGGTTCGGCATCCGGTAAATCATGAAAAACACTTTCACTATAATATAGTATATATTATATGTATTTTCGTAAGCTTAGCTCAGGGTTTCCTGGCATTATAGTTCTCTTGCAGGCGGATATGAAACATGACTGAAGATAAATTGTTAAGACAGTTAGCAGGCTATTTTAAAGGGATTCTTTTTTCGATTGCTGTCGCGTATCTTCTTATATATTGTGTAATTGCTTTTCTCCGGCTTAATTATCCTTTCGGCCTTGAGTGGGAGGAGGGGGATTCTGTAAATCATGTGATAAGGATACTGTCGGGACATAAGATGTATGTTTCTCCTTCACTGGATTTTATTCCTCATACTTATACCCCGCTTTACTATTATCTGTCAGCAATGGTATCAGGAGTTTTAGATGCGGGTTTCTTCCCGTTGAGGTTAGTATCTGTGATCTCTTCTATCGGATGCTTTTTCATGATCTTCACTTTTGTAAATCAGGAGACCAAAAGCCGGTTAAGCGGACTTATTGCCTGCGGATTGTTTGCAGCTACTTTCAGGCTGTCAGGGGCTTGGTTTGATATAGCAAGGGTTGATTCATTGTTTCTGCTGCTGTTGTTGGCATCACTCTATTTTATAAGATTTAAGCGGACCAATATTTCATATGTATTGGCCGGTCTGCTGATCTCATTGTCATTTCTTACAAAACAGACAGCCTTGACTGTTTGGCTGCCGATGATCCTTTTTACACTTATATCAGACTGGCGACGTTCGCTGTATTTTATATTTACATCTGTAATGATAATAGGAGTAAGTACGCTTTTCCTCGATTATCTTCATGATGGATGGTATAGCTACTACGTTTTTGAACTGCCGTCTAATTTTTCTCAAAGGGTTGATGTCTCCAGGTTTATGGCATTCTGGGTCAGGGATATATATCTCCCTTTTAAGATCGCGGTTGCCATGTCGGCCTGTTACTTCTTGAAATTGTTGACCAGCTCAAAAAAGGATGATCTTCTTTTTTACTTTTTGCTTGCCGGCGGTATGTTTGGCGGGTCACTAGCCCCCAGAATGCAGCCGGGAGGGATTGAGAATGTACTTATACCTGCCTATACGATGATCGCTATTCTTTTTGGCCTCTCTTTTCATATGCTGACCAAATTTGCCGATGATATGAGTTCAAATAAAAGATATATATTTTTTATATTCGTATGCATTTTATGCATATTGCAGTTTACTTCAGGTTACTTAAGGTATGATCCGTATCATCAGGTTCCAGGCCTGGAGGATAGGGAGGCCGGCAATAATGTTATTGAGTCTATAGTAGAAATTGATGGGGATGTTTTTATCCCCTCACAAGCCTATTTGACCGTGATTTCTGGTAAAAGAGGTTTTGCTCATCAGAAGGGTATTCGTGATAACCTTCTTCATGGAAGTGATAATGTCAGGAATACGCTGGCAGCTGAATTGATAGAAACATTTCAAAGGAAAGGTTTTGCTGCTGTCATACTTGGCAGTGCTGAAGAAAGTTGGATATCTGATGAAACAGAAGTCTTTTTTAAACAGAACTATATAAGGTCTGATGAACTCAGTTATGCCGGAGACAGCTTTATTCCTATTGCAGGACTCAAGACAAGACCTGCTGCAATATACATTCCCAGATAGTAATGCCTGCGGCTAAATGGATTAATCAAGTTTATTATTTTATAATTAATTGTAAAAATTGAATAGATAGTATGACACCATCCTGGTAAATAAAATTGTTACTTAACTGGGTCATCCCGGCCAGGGCTTTAATTTAATATTGATATTGTTCTTTGGAGAGACTTATATATGACATGCAGGAGATCTTTATTAGCGGTCTGCAGGTTTGTTTTAGTTGTCTTTACACTCTTATTTATCAAAGACGCGTTCTACTACTGGGACGGTTATGCATTTTATATGTATTTTTCCGAGTTCTTGCCTGAGCTGTGCCTTGTCTTCGTTATATGGACAATATGTTCGGTACTGATCTCCCTTCTTATATGGTTGCTCATCTACATAGTCTCAGTGCTTCTGCGGACCTTTTCATCTGCCAGTATTGAACATATAATGATTTTTTTTCTCTTTGTCTGGCTGATACTTTTTATTAAAAGGTCATTTTGGGGAGATGTTTCTCTAAGTGATGTTTTTGGTGCAGACCACATTGTTGTTCTCGCTTCAGGAGGCTTGATTGTGATGTTCTTTGTCTGGATAATTCGTGGATTCTGTACCCGTATTGTTGAAGGGATAAATGACAGGATCACCCCTCTTGCCTGGATATTTGCATTTGTCTTTATGATTTCCGTACCAGTATCTTTTGCCATGAAGTCATCCTCAGAAACAAATAACCGTTCTGATGTGTATTTGGAAGATCATGTGAAAGAGCAGCCTCGTGCTGATGAATCATTGAAACGGCCCAATATAGTTCTGGTAGTAATGGATACCTTGACATCCCTTGATATGGGTCTTTATGGATATGAAAGAGAGACAACACCTTTTATATCTGAATGGGCTGGTGATGCAGCTGTGTTTAGTAAACTTTATGCTTCATCGAACTGGACCACCCCTACTGTAATGAGCATTATGACCGGACAGAGACCCTGGACACATAAAACATGGTATCAAGTTGTGTATAAACCAGCAGACCGTTACGAAGACAATTTCCCCAGGGTCTTGCGTGATAACGGCTATGATATATATGGCTATGTTCAGAACAGGTTTGCACACCCTGACTTTTTAGGGCTGCACGATTATTTTTCCGTCAATGACAAGTATTACACTTTCATGGACAAAAGGAGCTGGTGGTTCGATAAGCTTAAAAAGCTGGTTATTAACAGGCCGGTTGCTTATACGTGGTTCTTCACTGAGAACAACCTGATCTCTAAACAAATCAAAAGGATACGTCCTGATCTTCCCTTAACAATTGTTCCTGCTGATAATGTCTACAATCGCTTTCTTGAGGATATTGCCGGGTTCCGCAGTTTAAGTGAAGAACGCAGTGATAAGCAGGATAAGCCGTTTTTTGCCTGGCTGCACGTTGTCCCGCCTCATGACCCATACCTGCCTCCTGAACCATTTATGGGGTCTTTCGGTGACGCATCAGCTTCTGATACGCAGCACAAGCAGGATGCCATGGCAGCAGCGGGAGAGTATAAACCGGAAGATCAGGCAACCGTTGATATTATGAGGAAACGTTATGATGAGTTTATTTTATACTCTGATCATCAGTTTAAGGAGTTTGTTACACGCCTTGCCGGGACGGTTGATATGTCCAATACAATTATTATTCTGACATCTGACCATGGTGAGAGTTTTTTACACGGATTTTACCGTCACGGCCCGCATGGCTCTCATTTATATGAGCAGTTGGTGAATGTGCCTCTGGTGATAAAGATGAATGATAAAGCAGATGGTATGGTATTAAATACACCGGTCGAACAGATAGACCTTGCCCCGACTATACTTGAGTTTGCCGGCATTGAAGGGCCGCAATGGATGGAGGGAAGGCCGCTGACGCCTTTAATTGAAGGCGGCCGGTTTGAGCCTAAGCCTGTATTCTCCATGTCATTGGTAAAGAACAGTATACTGGGTGACACTATTACCAAGGGGGCTATAGCTGTCTGGGATGGAGACTTCAAGCTTATTGATTATTTGGATGAAGACAGGCAGCTGCTTTTTAATCTGCGCGATGATCCAGGCGAAGAGAATAATCTTGCAAATAAGAAGACCGGGATAGTCCGGCATCTTAAAAAGCTTATTGATGACAACCTTGAAGATGCTAATAAAAGGATCTCTGAAAGCAAGTGATCCATTTTATGCAGTTAAATAGAGTGAATAATTAATTATTGAAATGAGCAAAGATCTTAATTTTGAATCATGGGGGAGATATCCAAGGGTTTCTCATATTGGAGAGCTTACCCCAGCATCTATTAGTTCTGTCAGTGAGTCTGTTGCGTCTGTTGATGCTTCGATATTGCCGAGAGGACTCGGACGCAGCTATGGTGATTCATGCCTGAATGATGGAGGGTATCTCCTTTCGTCAATTTCACTTGACAGGTTTCATGGTTTTGATCCTTTAACCGGTATCCTGAGGTGTGAGTCAGGGGTAAGTCTTGATGAGATACTCAAGGTCTTTGTTCCAAAGGGCTGGTTTTTGCCTGTAACTCCCGGGACTAAATTTGTGACTGTAGGTGGAGCGATTGCTAATGACGTTCACGGCAAGAACCATCATAAGGTAGGCTCTTTTGGTAATCACGTTAAGGCCTTTGAGCTGGAGAGGTCAGATGGCACCAGGATGGTCTGCAGCGAGGATTCTAATCCTGACTGGTTCAGGGCAACTGTCGGCGGCCTTGGATTGACAGGTATAATATTATGGGCTGAAATATATCTTAAAGCGGTTAAGGGGCCTTTTATTGATATGGAGTCTTTAAAATTTGAAAGCCTTGATGAGTTCTATCAGATAACTGGGGAGTCAGAGGCTGATTTTGAATATACTGTTTCATGGCTTGACTGCTTTTCGGTCAGGGACGGAGTCAGGGGGATATTTATGAGGGGCAACCATTCTGACAGGGTTGAGGTGAAGAGGTCAAAGGCCGTACACAGTAGTCCAGGCAGCCTGACATTCCCTTTTGATGCCCCTTCATTTTTATTATCTCCTCCAACTATCAAAGCCTTTAACTATCTATATTACAGCAAACAGAGAGACAAGGTCAGTATCAGTTCTGTTCACTATGACCCTTTTTTTTATCCCCTTGATAAGGTTAACAACTGGAATAGAATGTATGGGAAAAGAGGCTTTTTACAGTGGCAGTGCGTAGTTCCGCTGCTCGATGAAGGCAAGGCTATCAGCTCGATAATCGAAAAGATCAATAGAAGCGGCCAGTGGTCATTCCTTGTTGTCCTTAAGGAATTTGGTGAGGTAGTGCCGAAGGGAATGCTGTCGTTCCCTATGCCAGGGATAACCCTTGCTCTTGATTTCCCTAATGTTGGCGAGTCTCTTTTTTCTCTGCTTGATGAACTGGATACTATTGTTGTTGAAGCAGGAGGAAGGCTTTATCCTGCCAAGGATGCGAGGATGTCATCTTCAACCTTCATGTCATCATTCAGTCATTATGAGGACTTTTTAGAATATATAGACCCAAGGTTTTCATCGAGTTTTATTCGAAGGGTAGGGGGGGGTAATGTTTAAACCTGAAAAAATGCTGGTTTTTGGTGCTGGGTCTGCGATAGCTTATGAGACATTAAAACTTTTTGCTTCTGATGGGACATCTTTTTTTCTATGTGACAGAGATGAGGAAGAGTTGAAACGCCTTTCAGATGATCTGACCGTTAGAGGGGCTAAGGATACAGATTATTCTGTGTTTGATGCCCTTGATGATGCATCGATCAAAAGTGCTATTGAAAAATGCCTGTTAAGGTTCCCTGATATTGATACTCTCTTTATCGCTTATGGCACATTGCCGGACCAGAAGCTGTGTGAAGCTGATGTTGAAGAGATGAGAAAGGCCTTTCAAATTAATTTCACCAGTGCTGCTGAGATACTGACAATTATGTCTGACCATTTTATTAAGCAGAAGAGCGGGACTATCGCAGTCATATCATCAGTGGCAGGTGACCGTGGAAGAGAAAGTAATTATGTATATGGTTCTGTCAAAGGAGCGCTAACTGCCTTTACTTCAGGAATGAGGCAGAGGCTCTCTAAGTCTGGGGTGCATGTTCTGACGATTAAACCAGGGATGGTTGACACACCTATGACAGTTGATTTTAAAAAGGGGCTTCTTTTTACTACTCCTGATGTTATCGCAAAAGGTATATATAATGCTGTTCAGAAGGGGAAGGATATTGTTTATCTGCCCGGGTTCTGGCGTATCATAATGTTTATTATAAGAAACATCCCGGAGAAGGTTTTTAAGAAGGTTAAACTGTAGGGCTGTGATCTATTGTACGTGTATACATAGTTAGGATGATTAATATGACAGGAATGTTAAAGCTTATAAGGGTTCATCAGTGGCATAAAAACGCATTTGTACTTCTTGGTTTTTTTGTTCTTGGTGATTATTTCAATTATGGTCTCCTTGTCAGTGCCGTTTTGATGTCTGCGGCCTTCTGTTTAGCCTCTTCTTCTGTTTATATAATTAATGACTATCATGATATTGAGGCAGACAGAAAACACCCGTATAAGAAGGACCGGCCGCTTGCATCCGGGGATGTTAAGGCAGGTTCTGCTCTTTTAGTTGCGGTTATCTTCTGTGCTATGAGCCTGGCATTGTCATTCTATGTAAGCCTGTCAGGCCTTATTATTGTGGTTATCTACATGATCAATAATGTTGCATATTCGATCAAGCTGAAAAGCGTCCCCATTGTTGATGTTTTTCAGATAGGTTTTGGATTTATGCTGAGGATCTTTGCGGGAACCCTTGGTGTAGGTATCAGTATTTCAGAGTGGATGATATTAACAGGATTTATGATCAGCCTTCTAATAGGCTTTGCAAAGCGTTTTGCTGAGCTTACATGCACAGAGTCTTCGCACAATCATAGAGAGGTGCTGCAGGAGTACTCTGTAGGTACATTGAAATCATTTATGACCATCATGGCCTCTGCAACTATAATAACCTATTCGCTTTACACTTTAAGCCCGAGGTCTGTTGAGCTTCACGGAACAACCAATCTTATTTATACGACACCATTAGTTATGTTCGGTATTTTCAGGTTTCTTTATCTTGTGATCTTTCATCAGTCAGGAGATGACCCTTCTTCTCAGATATTCAGAGATAAACAGCTGGTATTTACAGTTGTCTTGTGGGCATTATTCTACGGGTTGATCATTGCCTGAGACGGACTTGTAACTTTACTCTTCCAAAGATGATAAAAGACAGAATAACAAACAAAGAGCTTATGGCATATCTTCTGCCTTCCGTTATTGTTTTTGCGGCTGTTTTTTTTATACAAGGAGAGGTATTTGAAGATGATGCATTTATCTTCTATAGATATGCAGTGAACTGGGCCTCAGGACACGGGCCTGTGTTTAATGTCGGAGAGTTTGTTGAGGGTTACTCAAGCCTGCTGTGGACCGCCTTATTAGCTTCAGCTTCTTATTTCTCTGCTGATCTTGAAATAGCAGCTCCATTAATGAATCTTGCAATAGGGGTGCTATGTCTTTTCTTTATGGGAAAGCTTGTTTCCGACCTTCCTTTTTCCAGGCGGCCTCTTATGGCAGCTGTTCTGCCATTATTCTGTGCTCTTTCATATGGTTTTTATTATTATGCGGCTTCCGGGATGGATGCGTTGATATTTGCCCTTGTGATATTAATATCTGTTCTAAGCATTCATGACTCAGTGAAAAAAGAGAGCTTTCTGATGTTGCTGTTGCCCTTAACCCTGCTTAACCTTGTCAGGGCGGAAGGGTTTATGTATTCATTTGCTTTTTTAGCTGTAACTGGAATTTATGTTTTTATTAAAAAAAGAGAGATGCTTGATCGTCTTTTATGGACGGTACTATTGTTTTTTATGCTTACAGCTGCCTTTTTTATCCTCAGGTATAGTATTTATAATGAATGGATGCCTGCAACGGTCTCTGCCAAAGGATATGCTTCGCATCTTTTGAAGATCTGCCTTTTCGATAGTAATCTTATAGCAATAAAAAAGTTCTTATATGTAATACTGGGAGGTTTGATATATGAATCATTCCTTTTTTACTTAGGAGCATGGATTCCATTCGTTATGCTTTTGTTCTACAGGAAAGAGGGCAGTCTTTTGCTGTGGCTTATTGCCGCCGGGATCTTTGTTAATGTTTTTGTTTCAGTATGGGCAGGCGGTGATTATTTCCCATATAAGCGTCACTTTATACCTGCTTTACCTATTACCATCGTCTTTATGGCATGGGCCCTGGACCTTCTGATATCCAGGTACTGGGAAGGAAACGGTTTCAGAAAAGTTATTCTCTCTATAATGACTTTATCACTTGTTTTGCTATGGGTTGGATTCTTTATCAGGCCGGTAAAGGCAGAAAAAACATATTTCCCCGGGAGCCGGCACACTATGTATCTTCAAAAAGTCGGTGAAACTATTAACAGTACCTCGCTCCCTACTGTTCTCCTCACCAATATGATAGGCAAACTTTCGTACCATGCCGGGCCTGAAGTCTATGTCAGGGATATCCTTGGCCTGACTGATATTCAGAATGCCAAGCACGGAGAGACCTGGGGTTTCAGGTGGGGCAAGGGTTCATGCGGAAGAACAGACTATAATTATTCTTATAATTCACCATTTGATATATTCTTATATAATTCATCTAATCAGCATAGAAGATTCATTGATTTCTGTAATAATAGTCCTCTAAAATGTAGAGATTACAGATTTCTTAAAAGCAGCATGTGGCCGGATTCATCATTTTATATAGTCGCAAATATAAAGCATCCCGCATCTGCAAAGCTTATGAAGCAGTATGATGCTGTTCCACTTCCGATCAATGATGGGCTGAGGGTTGTTATTGATCAGGATACTACCATAATAATTAATGAGGAGTTTAAGTAATGAATGATAATGACATGACAGGGGCAAATGGCAGTAAATATATGAAAGTTGTGCTCATAGGGATGGACGGCCTTGACCCTAAGATCATGCATACATTGATGGAGAATGGTGAGTTGCCGAACTTCTCAAAACTTGCTCAGACAGGTTCTTTTTCCTCACTAACTACAAGTAACCCGGCACAGAGTCCTGTGGCATGGGCCTCAATCGCAACAGGCAGCAACCCGGGGAGTCACGGTATTTTTGATTTTATAGGCAGAAGGGTTACGGATTATATGCCTGAGCTTACTATTATGAAGGTCAATCCGAAGAATATGTTCGGCAAGAGAGAGATGATGTTCATGCCTGTAATGCATGGAGACACATTCTGGGATATAACTTCATCTAATGGGATACCCTCCAAGGTTCTGAAGTGGCCTGTAACATTTCAGCCAAAGCAGAATAAGGCCAGGCTGTATGCAGGGCTTGGTGTTCCTGACATTAAGGGAGGTCTGGGTAAATATGCCTTTTACACCTCACGTCAGGTGCCTGAGGATGAAGAGGGCTTTGATAAAGTCATGAATGTCACTTTGTCTGGAAACAAAATCAAAACATATGTATCCGGCCCAAGACTTGCAAAGATGAAGGCCATGGAAGATGCAAAGGTTGATATGACCATTAATATTCTTCAGGATGGCTCAGGGGTTGATATAGATGTGGGCGGCAATCACATATCTCTTAAGAAAGAAACATGGAGTGAATGGGTAGAGATAAAATTCAAGGTAGGGCTTATGAAGACCGCCTCAGGAATAGTAAAGTTTTACCTTAACAGTACAGAACCTGACTTTGAGCTCTATATGTCAGCTGTGCAGGTAAGCCCCAAGAACCCTGCTTTTGTCATTACAAGTCCTGATGATTACATACAGGAACTTGCAAAGGACCTCGGCCTATTCTATACACTGGGTATGTCTGAAGATACCAAGGCCTTTGAGGAATCCAGAATAGATGATGAGGCATTCATAGGTATGTGTGATGAGATAATCAGTGAGCAGGAAGAGATGCTCTGGAATGAGTTTGGTAAATTCAGTGAAGGGCTTTTTGCATTTGCTTTCTTTACCACTGACAGGATACAGCATATGTTCTGGGCTACAAGGGACCCTGAGCATCCGCTGTATGATGAAGCCTATTCAGCTCGATATGGTCACATAATTGATGATTACTATAAAAGGATGGATGAAATTCTAGGCAGAATGCTTGAGAAGATTGATGATAACACTGCGCTTATAGCTTTTTCAGATCATGGGTTCAATACATTCAGAAGGGTTGTCCACCTGAACTCATGGCTTGTTGATAATGGGTATATGACACTTAAGCAGAAAGTCTCTCCTGATGACAAGGAGGGAGGCCCTCTCTTTCAGTATGTTGACTGGAAGAGGACAAAGGCCTACTCAGTAGGTTTTGGAAGTATATACATTAATATGAAAGGCAGGGAGTCACAGGGGGTAGTTGACCCTGATGAGGCCGACTCCATAATGGATGAGATATCTGCTGGACTTTTGAGCCTCCTGGATATAAAGGACGGCAGACAGGTGATCAGGAAGGTATACAAAAGCAGAGAGATATACTCCGGATCTCAGATGGATAATGCACCGGACTTAGTTGTTGGATTTGAAGAGGGCTTCAGGGCTTCGTGGCAGACAGCTATAGGCGGGGTCCCTCCAGTTATTTTTGATGATAACCTCAAAAAATGGAATGGCGACCATATAATGGACCCATCCATAGTGCCGGGTATTTTACTGACAAACTTTAAGGTAAATCATGAAACTCCCAGTCTTCTGGATATTTATCCCACTGTTCTCAGTTGTTTTAAGATAAACCATGGAGGGACAGAAGGCAGGTCGCTCATATAGCTTTTTCAGGAAGCATTTGGTATATACTCAACCCGTATTGAGCCGTCCTGCTCTTTTTGAACCGTAAGGTTGATCTCCGAATAAAGACCCTTTGAAGAGATATTGGTCCATGGCGTTCCGTGATTATAAATAAAAAAATTATTATCCGGAAACTTTATGTCCAGCCAATATCTTACAGATGAGGCATCAAAACAGAATATCACTCTTTCAGGCGGTATGTCTCCGTTGTATACGACACGGCCGGGAATATTGTAGAGATGAATGACCGTATCATCCGGCATCCCAGGGATTACCTTTGATAGTTTGCTAAATAACTTTTTTGGAATATTTGATGAATATACTAATTCATCATAACTATGCATAAGTGGTGAATATGCCAATAAAGAGAGCAAGATTGCTGCAATAGTCAGAAATTCAAATAATGCTTTCCGGAATGATGCACCGGGCCTTATAATGGCGGAAAAACCAGATTCCCTTACGGCTCCCAAAACATTTCTTATACTGTTGATGAATCTGATAGCAATGATGCCGCAAAAAGGAATGGCAGATGCATATAAGTATCGCAGGGCTAAAACATTAAACGACCAGTAGATAAATAAAAGCATTAACAGCCATAGAAGCAGGAATAATACAGGTTTTCCGGTGTTAGAATCTGAAACATCTTTCAACTTATGGGTCTGGTTAATTAAGGCAAGAAATGCTGTTATACAAAGCAGACCGAGTAGCAAAGCTTTTTGAAGCAGGTGTAAGTATTCAGGCCCCATCCTGTTATTAAGAAAATATGGTGATAATATTATTCCTATGATCAACAGGGATGCTGAGGATATAAACAGGTAATTCATGAAAAGCCGGGGTTTTTGTTTTTTCTCTATCATGCTGAAAAGATACTCTTTGTTCCGGTAGGAGAATGCTGTAAATAGCAGCAAAAGCGCCAGCCATAGATAAGCACTGAAAATAAGGTTTTGATCTAATCTGAGAAAATTAGCAGGATATACAAGATGGATAATATATCTGAAAGGGATATTCACATAAGATGATATCAGTTGAAATAAAGACTGGTTCTTATCAGATAGATCAGAGCCTATTCCGTGACTATACAATACATAGCTTCTCCATACCCAGAAGATAATGATGCTTATGAAATAAGGAAGCATTTTTCTCAGTGTCTTTAGCAGGCGCTCATTTATCGTTGAGATATGATGAAATGTGAATATGAAGAGGTATGAAAAGATCAAAGGAAGCAGTATGATAGATGTCTCCTTTGTCCCTAGAGATACGATAAAGAAGAGGGTAGAGCAGTATAAGAATGCTTCACTAAGCGGCTTTAAGGAAAGGTGCTTGAGAAGCAGAAGAAGAGAACCAAGCATGAAAAAGGTGGCTAATATGTCCTGTCTGAAGGTCGTGTTATAAACAGTTTCCAGTATTACAGGGTGGATAGTAAAGGTCAGAGAACTTACCCATGCAACAGCAGTGTCGCCTTTTAAAAGAGACTTGATAAAAAAGAATACAAGAATTGAGGTCAGAATGTGAAGTGTCAGGTCTGTGAGGTGGTAACCGAATGGATCAATCCCCCAGATCGAGTAGTCCAGACTATAGGACAGTTTAGATATCGGCCTGTAAAAAGGGAGGGTAACAGAAGTATCAGTCAGATCTGAATAGCTGTATGAGAATAATCTTAATTGGTCCTCCGCGCTTAAAAGAGGGCTGGTGAAAATTTTAACGAGATCCTCAATTCCTTGAATGCGGCTTGCTTGAATTAAGGTTAATGTGCCTGGAGAAAAAAAGAAGCTGAGGATGTCGCTGTAGCTGATAAATGCAATAATAACTATTGATAGTATTGCCAGGGGAGTTGTAAACCTTATATTGAATTTTTGGTTGCTGTGCATATCAGTTTATTGATTATTATATAATAATGTAATATATATTTTATGACCTCAATTAATAATCATTTTTATTATATCCATATTTTCAGTGGATTGATCTATGTCAATTAAAAACGTTTTTTTTACAGTATGTCGTGTTATGTTTGTGATGTTTTCCCTTGTATTCATAAGGGATGCTTTCTTTAAATGGGATGGATATTCTTTTTATATGAGTCTTAAGGAGTTCCTTCCTGACCTCTCTCTATCCTTTGTTTTATGGTCGATTCAGGGCTTGTTTGCAGCTCTTTTATCATGGCTGGTTATATACTCCATTCACTTTGTTGTTCAAAAGGTTTTTGACGTTGTGAAGATCGAGCATTTTGCATTTCTTTTATTATTTGTTTTTCTTCCGTTCTTTGTAAAGAAGATGTTTTTTAAAAGCATTTCCATCAGTGATATGCTGCACCTAAGCAGAAGTAGTATAGTTTTGGTCATTCTTCTATTACTGGTCTTATTATTCTGGTTTGCCCGAAGATCTTCCGATGACCTGTTTGTGAAAATACTTAACTCACTGAATAACCGTATTGCTCCCCTTGTATGGATATTTTCAATACTGTTTTTAATAGCTGCTCTGTCATATCCGCTGACTGCCCGGGAAACATTTGAGGCCCGAAATGGTTCTGATACTGTAGCTATCACTTCACCGGAGAACTTACAGCGCCCGAACATCATATTGATAACATGGGATACATTAACTGCAATTGATATGGAATTGTACGGATATGAAAGACCAACGACCCCTTTTATTTCTGAATGGGCAAAGAATGCATTTGTTTTTAAGGATGTATATGCATCTTCAAACTGGACAACTCCTACTTCAATGAGTTTAATGACAGGGCAGCGTGTCTGGACTCATGGTGTCTGGTATCAGGCGATTCATAATCCGGTTGATTCATACAGAAATAATCTTCCTGCTTTAATCAAGGATAATGGATATGATGTATATGGGTTTGTGCAGAAACTTCATGCCAACCCTCATACATTGGGTATGAGGGTTGATTTTTCAGTTAGTGAAAAAGCAAATGCATTTTTCAAACCTGAAACTTGGTGGTTTAACAGGCTGAAGTCAGTGTTTAAGAACAGGATTATAACTCAGAAATGGCTTTTTAGTACTAATCCGATAGCGGGCTTGGTAACCGCTTATGCGCCTGATGTCAATGTAACAACAAAGCCTGCCGGAATTGTATATAACAGTTTTATGGAGTTATTAAAGAAAAAGGAGGATAGCGGCAGTCAACAAAACTTTGATAATGAACCAGGACGTCCATTTTTTGCCTGGCTGCACCTTTTCCCCCCCCATAGCCCCTTTCTTCCACCAAAACCATATGCAGGAGTCTTTGGTGATGCTGGAAGATTCAATTCAGAAAAGAAACAGGATTCCACAGCTCTTTTTTATCAAGAGTACGGGCCTGAGAGGCAGAGTGATGTTGATATTTTAAGGAAAAGATATGACGAATTTATATTGTATTCCGACAAACAGTTTGAAACTTTTATGTCTAGCCTTTCAAGTGCAGTGGATATGGATAATACAGTAATTATATTATCCTCTGACCATGGTGAGAATTTCTCTAATGGATATATGGCGCATACAGGCCCTCACTTATATGAGCCTATGGTCCATATACCATTATTGATAGATTTGCCGGGGAACAATGAAGGTAAGGTTGTTGATGGCAATGTTGAGCAGGTAGATATTGCACCTACAATTCTAGAACTTGCCGGAATACCTGTTCCTTCATGGATGGAGGGCCGTTCTCTGCTACCATATCTTGAGGGTGAATCTGTTGAGCCCAAGCCTGTCTTCTCAATGCAGTTGATAAATAATATAGCTGTCGGAAGAATGCCTATTACTAAAGGAACTGTAGCTGTATGGGACGGGGATTATAAATTGGTCTACTATATGGACGAAAACAGGGTTCTGTTATTTAATATTAAAGAAGATCCTCAGGAAAGAGTAGACCTGGCTGAGAAGGAGCCTTCTGTGGCGAGAAGGTTAAAGAAGATGATTACAAGTGAGCTTGCAAAAGCAAATTCTGTCAGAACAGGGAATTATCAGCAGCCGGATTAAAGTATGTACCTGCTCAGGTCCTCGTCCTTGATAATGCTGCCTAACCTGTCCTTAACATATTTCTCATTGATCGTCAGGCTCTTCTTCTTCATGTCAGGGGCGTTAAATGATATCTCTTCAAGAAGTTTTTCCAAAATGGTGTGAAGCCTTCTTGCACCGATATGTTCGGTCTTCTCATTAACTATAGCCGCTATTGATGCGATCTCTTCTATCGCACCCTTTGTGAATTTGATAGTTATCCCCTCTGTTGCTATCAATGCTATATACTGCTTTATAAGGGCGTTTTTGGGTTCCTGTAGTATCCTGAGGAACTCTTTTTTGCCAAGTGCGTCAAGTTCCGCCCTGATTGGGAACCTTCCCTGAAGTTCAGGGATCAGGTCTGACGGTTTTGCAACGCTGAATGCACCTGCGGAGACAAAGAGTATATGGTCGGTCCTTACAGTCCCGTGCTTTGTGTTGACTGTTGATCCTTCAACTATCGGCAGCAGATCTCTCTGTACCCCTTCGCGCGACACATCAGGGCCGTGAGCCGAGCCTTTAGATGCTATTTTGTCAATTTCATCAAGGAATATAATGCCGTTCTGCTCGGTCATTGTAACTGCGTCCTTAACAGCTTTATCCATATCAACAAGCTTGTTCGCTTCATTTTGTATCAGCGTCTGGATAGCCTCTTTTACCTTAGCCTTCTTCCTCTTTGGTTTGTCCGGCATGAAGTTTCCGAGCATCTCCTTAAGGTTCATCTCAATGTCATCCATGCCCATATTAGAGATGACGCCGAAAGGCATCGCCTTTTCGCTGATCTCAAGCTCAATATACCGCTCATCAAGTTTGCCATCTCTGAGCTGTGTCCGCAGCTTCTCACGTGTCTCTTCATGCTTCTTCTCTTTGTCTTCCTCAGGCTTATCAGTATCTGCTGCAGTTTTATTAGAGGGCAGAGGCGGCAGCAGAAGGTCGAGTATCCTCTCTTCAGCAAGCGCACGTGCTTTTTCCTGTACAATCTCTATCTGTTCTGCCTTTACCATATTTACTGCAAGCCCTGTAAGATCTCTTATCATGGATTCGACATCTCTTCCAACATAGCCGACCTCAGTGAACTTGGATGCTTCGACCTTTACAAAGGGCGCATCTGCAAGCTTTGCAAGTCTTCTTGCTATCTCGGTCTTTCCAACTCCTGTAGGGCCTATCATCATGATGTTCTTCGGCAGCACCTCATCTTTCAGGTCCTCAGCAAGCCGCTGTCTTCTCCAGCGGTTTCTGAGTGCTATGGCAACGGCCTTTTTTGCATCGTCCTGGCCTACAATATATTTATCCAGTTCCTCTACTATCTTTTTCGGTGTTAAGTTATCCATTCAGCTCCTCTATCCTGATTTCACTATTTGTATAAATGCATATTCTTGATGTTATCTTCATAGCTTCTTCAGCGATCTTTTTCGGCACGAGTTTTGTATGGTCAGTAAGTGCCTTTGCAGCTGAGTATGCATAAGGCCCTCCGGAGCCAATGGCAGCTATGCCGTCCTCAGGCTCTATTACATCACCGGTGCCTGAGATGATGAAAGAGTGGTCTTTATCAGCAACGATGAGCAGCGCCTCAAGGCGCCTGAGTATCTTGTCTGTTCGCCAGTCCTTTGCAAGCTCTACGGCAGCTCTCTTGATATTTCCTCTGTATGACTCCAGCTTTGACTCAAACTTTTCAAAGAGGGTGAAGGCATCAGCGGTAGCTCCTGCAAAACCGGCAAGAACCTTATCGTTATACATCTTTCTCACCTTTCTGGCGTTATGCTTCAGAACGGTATGGCCGAAAGTCACCTGGCCGTCACCGGCCATAGCTACCTTTGTCTTATTTCTTACACAGAGTATTGTTGTTCCTTTAAACATGATATTCTCCATTGAATGAGCTTGATATTATATTCTCATCGCTTCTTCTTTGCAAGAGGATGGGCCTTGTCATAAACTTCGGCCAGATGGACATTGTCCACATGGGTATATATCTGGGTTGATGAAAGGGAAGAGTGCCCGAGAAGCTCCTGTATGGTCCTGAGGTCAGCTCCTCCGTGAAGCAGATGGGTTGCAAATGTGTGCCTGAGCACATGTGGGCTCAAGTGTCCCATCATCTTAATCATCCTGCTGTACTCAAGCAGTATGCGTCTTATGCTCCTTTGTGTAAGCCTTCTACCATGATTGTTTAGAAATATCGCATCAACCTTCTTCTTCTGCGTAACCCTTTCAGGCAGGTAGTTGTTGACGGCCTCCATGGCCTTTGCGCCCACAGGGAGCATTCTCTCCTTCTTTCCTTTTCCCTTTACACGTATGATGGATTCCTTCAGGTCAATGTCGCTCATATCAAGAGATGTTAGTTCTGATATTCTCATGCCGCAGGAGTAGAGGAGTTCAAATATTGCCCTGTCCCTTGTTGCTTTGAAGCTGTCGCCCTTAGGGCTCTCCATCAGGGCAAAGACCTCATCTACCGATAGTGACCTCGGCAGGGTCTTTGGTATCTTTGGTGAAGAGACGAGCTTTGCAGGGTTCTTCTTTACATAGCCTTCTCTGGTGAGAAATTTGAAGTAGCTTCTTATAGTTGCCAGCTTTCTTGCTATAGATGATTTTTTAAGCTTCTTTTGATGAAGGTGTGCAAGAAAGCTTCGAATATCAAGGTTGTCTATATCCTTAGACTTTTTGTCTATAAAAGTGAGGAACTCCTGCAGATCCCTTGTATATGCCCTCATGGTATGAGGGGATACATCCCTCTCTGCTTTTAAATACTCTATGAATTTGTCAAAATGTTTTTTCAATTTATCTACTTATCAACCTGATATGAAAAAAATGAAGTATTTTGAATGAAAAGATGTGAATGTCATTGAATTTCCGTGTTTTTTATTGTAAAAGTATTTGATATATCTTTCAAGTAAAACGCACTTTTCAGGCATTTATGTATCATTATTTTAAAATATCGCAAGGCGGTACAATTATAAAAATATTTATAAAGCTATAAATTCAGCCTATAACTCCACGGTTTAATTGATTTTTTTAGTGCAGGGGTATATAATTAATTCCGTCCTGATGATTTTGCTGCCGTCGCTTCACACTATCCATTTTAAGTGGTTTACTTATATAGAGGTTTTATTAAATTTTATTAAGGAAGGAAATAGAATGATAGAAAAAATCTTGAGATCTTCAAAATTCATTTCACTGCTGGTCATGGGCTTGCTTATCATGGCTGGAATAACAGATGTATTCGCATCATCAGCATCACCAACTGCGGAAGACCTGGCAGCAATGCAGGTTACAGTAGATGCAATTGCGCAGCATTCATGGTGGTACTGGCCGCTCATACTGCTTGTACTCTCATTTGTATTAGGTGTGTTTGCAGTGCTGGCCGGAGTAGGCGGGGGAGTGCTGTATGTTCCCATAGTAAGCGGATTCCTGCCGTTTCATCTTGACTTTGTAAGGGGAGCCGGACTCATCGTGGCTCTTGCAGGCGCATTGGCTGCAGGTCCGGGGCTGCTCAAGAAGGGTATGGCCGATTTAAGGCTTGCTATCCCTATGGCGCTTATCGCCTCAACATGCGCGATCTTCGGTGCGATGATTGGACTTGCGCTGCCGACCGATGTTATACAGAAACTCCTTGGTGCAACGATCCTAGGCATCGTTGTGATCATGCTCAAGGCGAAGAAGTCAGAATACCCGCATGTTCCAAAATCCGATCCACTCTCCCAGGCATTGAGGATAACCGGTGTTTATCATGAGCCTACTATTAACGAAGATGTTTCATGGAAGGTTCACAAGACCCCCATGGCACTGGGATTGTTTGTTATCATCGGGGTAATGGCCGGTATGTTCGGGCTGGGTGCCGGATGGGCAAACGTTCCTGTCCTGAATTTATTAATGGGCGCACCTATCAAGATCTCGGTTGCAACCAGTAAATTCCTTCTCTCAATAACCGACACATCTGCTGCATGGATATATCTGAACAACGGTGCTGTTCTTCCGCTTATGGTTGTGCCGTCAGTTATCGGTATCATGCTCGGTTCCCTTGTCGGTGTGAGGGTGCTTGCCGTTACCAAGCCCAAGGTCATCAGGATACTTGTTATAACAGTTCTTGGTGTTGCAGGACTCAAGGCGTTTTTGAAGGGATTTGGAATCGGTTAATAATCAAATTTTAATATAAGTTATACAGGAGGAAGATATGGCTCCACAGGCAACAGAAGAACAATTACTATATGCAAAAATTCTTGACAAGGGGATGATAGTAGGACTCATCGGACTTGTTATTACCTTTACTATATACGGCACAGGGATGCTTGAACCTGTCATACCTATTGAGCAGGTGCAGAACTACTGGGTGATGTCTGTAAGCGATTACCTTGCAGCAACAGGTATTCACGCAGGCTGGGCATGGCTTGGTCACCTTGGCAAAGGTGATATGCTCAACTTTCTGCCGATCGCTTTTCTCTCTCTGTTGACGATAGTATGTTACCTGGCGATCCTTCCGGGTCTTCTTCGTAAAAAAGATACAGCCTATGTGGTTCTTGTTATTGTAGAGGTTGTTGTGCTTACGGTTGCAGCATCAGGTATTCTGGGTTCAGGCGGGCATTAGTTTCTGAGTTAAAATATTCAAATTCTATGAAAGCGGGGCTTGTCCCCGCTTTTTTTTATGCCTAAAAGTAAGCCTGGCATTTAAGAGGTCAAGTGAAAATTGTTTTCCAGATAAATATGTTTTATACTATCTCAATTTCTTATTCCAGCTCTTTATTTAAGGCAGAAGTCAACTGATCATGAAACTGAAAAGCTCAATATATATAACTTTACTTATCCTGACAGTGATCTTTTTCTCAACTGTTTCGGCCTTTGCCGGAGAGACGGCTGCGGCCTCAGGAGGTGTTGAACTTACCAACCAGATGATGGTGGTCATGGGCGTCCTTGTCTTTGTCATAGCCCTCTTTGTCTTTGAATGGGTGAGGGTGGATGTGGTCGGCATAATGATGATGGTGCTCCTGCCTGTTTTAGGCCTGGTAACACCAAAGGAGGCGATCAGCGGCCTGAGCAGTAATGCTGTTGTATCGATCATTGCTGTAATAATAATCGGCGCAGGACTTGATAAGACAGGCTGCATGAATGTTCTTGCAAGGAACATCCTTAAATTTGCAGGAAAGGCTGAAATCAGGATCATCGCTCTCATATCAGGAACAGTCGCATTGATCTCCGGTTTTATGCAGAATATCGGAGCTGCCGCACTATTTATGCCTGCTGCCATAAGGGTCTCACGCCAGGTCAATATTCCTGTTTCACGGATATTAATGCCGATGGGTTTCTGCGCTATTGTCGGCGGTACCATAACACTTGTCGGCGCAAGCCCCACGATCCTTCTTAATGATCTTATTGACCAGGCCAATCAGCTTGGAGCCTTTGATCAAAAGATGGAACCCTTCAGCCTCTTCACACAGACACCTATAGGCATTGCGCTTGTTGCCAGTGCGATCCTCTATTTTGTTGTTTTCGGGAGATTTATACTTCCCAAGAAGGGCGGAGAGTCTGAGTCTGCAATGATCCCATCTGACATCGCGGATACATATGCTGATGTCTGTAGCCTGCATGAACTCCATATACCTGCAGGCTACAGTGACGGCAGGACGCTCGATGAGTTAAAGATAAGTCCCAATTATATGCTGACCGTCGTTTCCATATCGCACACTGAGACCAATCATAAGATATTTGCACCGACCAGAGATGAAAAACTTCACCCGAATGATGATATAGCTGTCATAGGCAGTACAGAGGCTATCAAAAGATTTGCCTCTGATTTTGGTTTTATTCTCAAGGATGACCTTGATATATTCACAGAAGACCTCTCTCCTAACAACGCGGGCATGATAGAGGGCATAATAACGCCCCGTTCCGAGCTTGCAGGAAAGACATTGCGTGAGCTTGAGTTCAGAAGAACATATGAGGTGAACGCGGTAATGATATGCAGGAGAGGTGAGTGTGTGATCGGCAATATGTCTGACACTGAGCTTCACTCAGGCGATGCCCTGCTGCTCTTCGGCCCATGGGAGAAGCTTCATATGATCAAGGATAAGAAGGTCGTTGTCTTTACCACGGAGGTTAAGGGCGAGATAATGAGGACGAAGAAGGCGAAAACAGCTGTTGCATGGCTGGCGGTTGCGATAGGCCTTGTGCTTGGGTTTAACCCGCTCATGGCTGTTGTCGGCTATCCTGACTTTAAGCTTTCTCTTTCTGTCTGTCTTCTTACAGGAGCACTCGGCATGATACTTACCAAAGTAATGTCTGTTGATGAAGCATATGAGTCTGTCGACTGGATGACCGTCTTCCTGCTTGCAGGCCTTATACCTCTTGGGCTTGCATTTCAAAAGACCGGAACAGCAGAATTTATTGCGACCACTATAATGAATATGATAGGCGATGTTCCTGTGATCGTATTTCTTGCGGTTGTAGGAGTTATGACCTCTTTCTTTACACTGGTGGTCTCAAATGTCGGAGCTACAGTCCTGCTTGTGCCTCTTGCAATGACAATGGCGGTTCAGGCCGGTGCCGACCCGCGCCTTACAGCTCTTGTTGTGGCGCTATCTGCATCAAATACATTTATACTTCCCACACATCAGGTAAATGCCCTTGTAATGAGGCCCGGCGGCTACAAGACGATCGATTATACAAAGGCAGGTGCAGGTATGACGATACTGTTCCTTGTGGTCATGTTGACAATGCTCTATCTGTTTTATTAAGGTATCATCCTTACGATTGTAAACAACACCCCTCTATGTCTCCCTTTGTAAAGGGGAGAATTATGTGACCCCCTCCCGGTTCGGGTTACATAGGGTCAATTCGACTTATACAAGGAGGGGCAGGGGAGGTTAATGATAATGTTTTTAAATATATTCATTGTTTTCATAGGAGAATGTTATGGGTTTAAGTATAGGTATAGTAGGACTTCCCAATGTGGGGAAATCGACATTATTCAATGCGCTCACAAAGGCGCAGAATGCAGCAGCGGCTAACTATCCCTTCTGCACCATAGAACCAAACAATGCGGTTGTAGCGGTCTCTGACATCCGTCTTGACAGGCTGTCAGACATTGTTAAGCCTCAGAGGGTACAGAATGCTATTGTGGAGTTCACAGACATAGCCGGCCTGGTCAAAGGTGCTTCAAAAGGTGAGGGACTTGGTAATCAGTTCCTGTCACATATAAGGGAGACGTCTGCAATAGTGCATGTTGTCAGATGTTTTGAGAGCGAATCGATAATACATGTTGACGGTTCTGTTGATCCACTGCGTGATATTGAGGTTATCAATACAGAGCTTGTGCTTGCCGATATACAGACTATAGAGAATAAGATGTCCCGCCTTGAGAAGCAGGCAAGGGGAGATAAGAAGCTCCAGCCGCAGCTCGATATGGCAGTCAGGATGCTTGATCATCTCAGTACAGGTAAGCCTGCCATCAGCTTTGATGATCGTGAGTCTGATACATTTCTAGAGCTGGCAAAGGATATGCGCCTTATTACCTTGAAGCCGATGATATATGCTGCAAATGTTGATGAGGATGGCCTTGCTGAGGATAATGACTATGTGAAGGCTGTTAACAGGTTTGCAACTGAGCATAATTCAGAGTCTATAAAGACCTGCGCAAAGATCGAGGAAGAGATGTCTGACATGACAGATGAGGAGCGCAGTGAGTTCTTGCATGAGCTTGGAGCAGAGCAGAGCGGCCTCGACCTGATAATCCAGCGCGGTTATCATGCGCTTGGTCTGATAAGCTACTTTACCGCCGGTGTCAAAGAGGTTCGTGCATGGACGGTTGAGCGAGGATGGAAGGCCCCGAAGGCGGCATCTGTGATCCATAATGATTTTGAATATGGTTTTATCCGAGCCGAGGTCATCACCTATGATGATTTCATCGAGCATTCAGGAGAGGCCGGAGCGCGTACTGCCGGGAAGCTTCGTACAGAAGGTAAAGAATATGTAGTTAGCAACGGTGATGTGATGCATTTTCTCTTTAACGTATAGATAATCTGCTCCTCGCGCCTTACAGCTCTTTTTAGTGGTCATGCTGACCATGCTCTATTTTTTCTATAATTAAATCATTTCAGTATTTCCATTTTTCACCAAATTAATGTAATATATGCCTTGCCTGAATTAAACCGCGATTAACCGGAAGTGCGTGAACGTCAGTAATAATGACCGTTCCCATCTGTTTCAACCGCCTGGGCTGTAAATATCAATAGCAGTAAATATTATAAAAAGAGGTACGTGAGGGTCATGTCAAAAACAAAAATGTCATTGCTTGATGAGAAGATAGCTAAGTTTGCTGACAGCACCACAGAGCTGCTGACAGATATACATACCAAGATGAAGAATGAAACCAAAGGTGCGTCCAAGAGAGGAAGAAAGAAGAAGAAGGCCATATCCGCTCCTGACACTGCCCCTGAAGCCGACCTTACAGATGAGGAACCATCAAGGATAGATTCGTCTGAAGCCAGAATGGCATAGATCAAGATATGATACAGGTAAATAATTTAGAGAAATGCTACGGCAGTCAGGTTATTTTTGAGAATGCGGGCTTTATCCTTAATTCGGGTGAGCGTGTCGGGCTTGTCGGCAGGAACGGGCATGGCAAGACGACTCTTTTTAAGATGATACTGGGGCAGGCTCACCCTGATTCAGGGTCTATCAATATTCCTAAAGGATATCGAATAGGGCATCTTTCACAGCATATCAGCTTTACCGAGAGTACAGTGCTGAAGGAGACATGCCTCAGCCTCAGTTCTGAGGATGGTATTGATGAGACATATAAGGCGGAGATCATACTCATGGGGCTTGGCTTTACCATAGAGGATTTTTCTTCTGATCCGATGGAGCTGTCAGGCGGGTATCAGGTACGCCTGAACCTTGCAAAGGTTCTTGTTTCTGATCCTCATCTTCTAATGCTTGACGAGCCTACCAACTACCTTGATATCCTCTCCCTCCGCTGGCTTACGCAGTTTCTGCGCAGCTGGAATAAGGAGCTGATGATCATTACTCATGACCGTGAATTTATGGATGGTGTGACAACACATACTATGGTCATACACCGCTGCAACATGCGGAAAGAGGCAGGGTCTACTGAGAAGTTGTATCAGCAGTTGCTTATGGAAGAAGAGATACACGAGAAGACCAGGATGAATGATAACAAGAAGCGCAAAGAGACAGAGGACTTCATAAACAGGTTCAGGGCAAAGGCGACCAAGGCAAAGGCCGTCCAGTCCAGAGTAAAGGCCCTGCAGAGAAAAGATAAGCTTGAAAAACTGGCAGATATAAGGAACCTTGATTTTGCGTTCAGGTCAGCGCCCTTTACAGGGAAGCAGCTCATGGAGGTTAATGACCTCTCTTTCTCTTTTGATAGTGCCGCTCCGGCACTGATCGATGGATTCTCCATTGCAGTTGGAAAGAGAGACCGCATAGCCATTGTAGGCAAGAACGGTAAGGGGAAAACTACACTCCTGAACCTGCTTGCAAAAGAGCTGATGAGTAAAGTAGGTATCGTAAGTCATCATAATCAGATGCAGATGGCCTATTTTGGCCAGACCAATATAGCCCGCCTTAACCCACACAAGACCGTTGAAGAAGAGATAATGGATGCGCATCCAGATGGCAACCGGGGTATGAGTCGTAAAATATGCGGTACTATGATGTTCTCCGGAGATAATGCATTGAAACCGATAAACGTACTCTCCGGTGGGGAGAAGAGCCGCGTGCTGCTTGGTAAGCTGCTTGTCAGCCCTTCAAACATGTTGATGCTTGATGAGCCGACAAACCACCTTGATATGGAATCCAATGATTCTCTGATCGAAGCGATAGATGCCTTTGACGGTTCAGTGATAATAGTGACTCACAGTGAGATGATGCTCCATTCCCTTGCCACACGCCTTATAGTATTTGATGACGGGAAGGTAACGCTCTTTGAAGGAACCTATCAGGATTTCCTTGACCGTGTAGGCTGGAAGAGTGAAAATGATACAGACACATCGAGCGTCAAAAAAGAAAAGCCCCGCACCAAGTCCAAGAACAAAAAACAGCTCCGCCGTGAACGCGCAGCGATGCTGCTGAAGAAGAAAGCAAGCTAGAAACAACACCCCTCTGTATCTGTCTGAAGACAGTTACGTCTCCACTTGTAAAGGGGCGAATTAACTATACCCAACCTAACCTCCCCTCGGGATCGAGTCGATTCGACTTGGTGAAAGGAGGAACTATATGTAATCCCCTCTTATCCAAGGAGGGGTAGGGGAGGTTAATGATAGTGCTTTTGCTTTATAAAACAACTGTAGTCAATTGCCATGTTAAACTAATCCCCATGCCCCTCCTAACCCTGAAAAGCATAAAACTAGCCTTCGGCACTCCCGAACTTCTCGATGGCGTCTCCCTTCAGATCGAACGAAAAGAGCGCGTCTGTCTGGTCGGAAGGAACGGGGAGGGTAAATCCACCCTTATGAAGATCATCAGCGGGGAGATTGCCCCTGACTCGGGGGAGGTTCTCTGTGATAAAGGTCTGCGTATCGCTTCGCTTGATCAGGAGGTTGCGCAGGATCTGCCAGGTACTGTCTTTGATGTTGTTGCAGCAGGGCTTGGGGATATGGTCGGCCTGCTTAAGGAATATCACTCTGTCACCCTTCGCCTTACAAAGGGAGAAGAGGGTGCTATAGGGGAGCTTGAACGTATACAGCATGAGATAGAATCCTCAGGAGGGTGGCAGGTTCAGCAGAGCGTCGAGACTGTGTTGTCACGTCTGCGACTTGATCCTGATGCCCTGGCAGCGAATCTTTCCGGCGGATATAAGAGGAGGGTGCTGCTTGCAAGGGCTCTCGTGAACAAGCCGGACCTTTTGCTCCTTGATGAACCTACGAACCATCTTGATATCACATCTATAGACTGGCTTGAGGAGTTTCTGCTTGATTATGGAGGTTCCATATTATTTATCACCCATGACAGGAGGTTCCTTCAGAGGCTTGCAACTCGGATAATAGAGCTGGACAGGGGGAGACTCACTGACTGGCCATGTGATTATCCGACATATCTTAAAAGAAGGCAGGCAGAGCTGAAAGCCGAGGCCTCGCATAATGCCCTGTTTGATAAGAAACTCTCCCGTGAGGAGGCGTGGATACGGCAGGGTATAAGGGCAAGGCGTACGCGCAATGAAGGACGTGTAAGTGCGCTGGAGGAGATGAGGAAGGTGCGTCGTTCAAGGCGCACACAGACAGGCAGTGCAAAAATGGTGATGAATGAGGCTGAGAGGTCGGGGAAGATGGTTTTAAGGGCTGTGGGGATCGGTGCAGAATATGAGGGCAAGAGCCTTTTCAGTGATTTCTCCACCACCATCATGCGCGGTGACAAGATAGGTATTATCGGCCCTAACGGCTCAGGCAAGACCACTCTTCTTAAGATGCTGCTTGGATCAATGAAACCGCATAGCGGCTCTGTGCGTATGGGGATCAGGATAGCTGCATCATATTTTGACCAGCATCGTGAGCAGCTGGATGATGAGATGTCTGTAATGGATAATGTCTCTGAGGGCTCAATGCATGTGACGGTAAATGGAAAGTCAAAACATATAATCAGTTACCTTCAGGATTTTCTCTTTCCTCCTGAAAGATCCCGATCTCATGTAAGCGTGCTTTCAGGAGGAGAGCGTAACAGGGCTCTGCTTGCAAGGCTCTTTACCAAAGCATTCAATGTGCTGGTGATGGATGAGCCGACCAATGATCTTGATACCGATACCCTTGAACTTCTTGAGGAGCTGCTGATGCAGTATGAGGGAACCCTCCTGCTCGTGAGCCACGACAGGGAATTTCTCAATAACATAGTTACAAGCACGATAGTATTTGAGGAGGATGGAAGTCTTAAGGAGTATGTAGGTGGATATGACGATTGGCTTAATCAGCGTACCGCAGTATCTCCGCCGTCAGCAGATAAACCTCCAAAGCAGAAGAAGTCCAAACCGAAACAGGAGCGTCCCCGCAAGCTTACATTTAAAGAGAGGAAAGAACTTGTTGAACTGCCGCTTAATATAGAATTGCTTGAAGGAGAGCGTGACGAGCTTTTCAGAAAACTCTCAGACCCTGAATTCTACCAGCAGGAGGATAACAGGGTGTCAGAGACAAAAGAAAGGCTGGGAGAGCTTGAAAATGCGATTGTGGATACCTATTCCCGCTGGGAATTTCTGGAGGCGATCAGGGAGTCGGAGTCGGACTGATAGAATAACGACACCCCTCTGTATCTGCCTAAAGGAAGATACGTCTCCCCTTGTAAAGGGGCGAATTCTAAAGCCCCTCTTATCCAAGTCGAATCGACTCGACCCGAGGAGGGGGCAGGGGAGGTTAAAGATAGTACAGTTAAGTTTTTAGTATTTAGTAATGAGGTGGTTTATTATCATTCAGATCTCCTGATGATATGTTTGACGATTCTTTGATTCTTTCAACTATGTTTTTTAGAGTATCAATCTCCTTCTGCTGTTCAATGACAGTATCATTCAGGTCCTTTATTGTGTTTTCCTGATATGCCAGTTTTGTTTCTATATCTACTAAACGGTCTTCATTCATATTCTCACACTCCATGCTTTATTTCTTCTTCTTTGACTTCTTTTTGACTGTCTTCTTTTTAGTACCTTTTTTTGTGGACCGCTTCTTTTTTACCTTCTTCCTGTCTGCTTCCCATTCTTTCTGGTCAGCTATCATATCCTTAATGCTCGGATCCTTTACAGGCGAGCTGGCAAGTGCCGCGTAATCTTTCTTGTATACCTTAATGACCGCAATATCTTTATTGATGAGCTGCTGGATATCCTCAAGAAGTGTTTTTTCCTCCTTGCTGCAGAATGATATCGCTTCACCAAGATTGATGCCGCGGCCTGTCCTGCCGACCCTGTGTACGTAATTCTCTGGTTTTTCAGGAAGGTCATAATTGATCACATAATCTACATCAGGGACATCAATACCCCTTGCACTGACATCTGTGGCTATCATTATGAGGCAGCTTCCCTCCCTGAATCTCTTCATCGTTTCAGTACGTTCATCCTGGTCCTTGTCACCGTGGATTGTCAATGTGTCTATCTGCACTCTCTCCATAGCCTTTAATACCCGTTCTGCACGGGCCTTTGTCCTGACAAAGACTATGATCTTGTTGTCAGGGTTGTCCTTGATGAACCTCTCGAGGAAGAAGCGTTTGTCATCCATCTCCACAAACATGACAAAGTGGGTGACATTCTTTGAGACAGGGTCTTCAGGCGCAATCTGGATGCGTATTGCTGTGCTCTTGACCTGTGAGAAGGCGAGTTTCTTGATCTCCTTGCTGATCGTTGCAGAGAAGAAGAGTGTCTGGTGCCTCTTCGTCAGTTTCTTCTTCACATACTTGATGTCCTCAATGAAGCCGAGGTCAAGCATGTGGTCGGCCTCATCAAGAACAAGGAACTTGATCCATGTCAGGTCAACATATCCCTGATTGATAAGGTCGAACATTCTCCCGGGTGTCGTAATAAGTACGTCTATCCCGTCCTGAAGCTTCCTGATTTGAGGATCCTGATCAACCCCGCCGTAAAGCGCAAAGGTCTTGACCTTAGTGTGCTTTGAAAGTTTTTCAAAGACCTCTCCGATCTGCATAGCAAGTTCACGCGTTGGAACCATAACGATGCATTTTATGCCGTATGACCGCTTACTGCTCTTCTCCCTGTCTATCATGTCAATAATGGGGATTGCGAAAGCAGCTGTCTTGCCGGTACCTGTCTGAGCAATGGCAAGGACATCCTCACCCTTAAGGATAGAGGGGATCGACTTGAACTGTATGTTCGTAGACCTCTTAAAACCCATCAGGTCAAGGTTCTTCTTGATCTTGTCTGAAATTTTGTACTTTTCAAACTTCATGTATAATTATACTTGAATATGAGAAAACCATTGCAAAAGCAGCGAAAGGTCACAAACTATATTACGCCTGAGGGACAGAAGAGTCTGCTGAGTGAGTTCACTCTTTTGTTGAAGACAAAGCGCCCTAAGGCCGTCAAGGCTGTTTCTGTGGCTGCCGCCATGGGCGACCGTTCTGAGAATGCCGACTATATCTATGGTAAAAAGCTGCTGCGTGAGATAGATTCGCGACTGCGCTTTCTTCAGGGGAGACTGGATGTGCTGACCGTAGTGGACAGGAAACCTTCTGATACTTCAAAGATATATTTTGGTGCATTGGTCACTATTGAGGATGAGGAAGGAAAGACCTTTGAATACCGCATAGTAGGGCCTGATGAGACAGATGCTAAAAAGAACTTCATCAGCATAGATTCCCCAATGGCAAAGGCGCTCCTTGGAAAGAGTGAGGATGATGAGGTCACTGTGAGGAAGCCGAAAGGGACGAGTGAGTTTATTATAACGTCTGTGAGGTACTGATCATTTTATATCGGACTGAATCCTGCTTATGAGGGGCTTGAGTGTAAGTCCCTGAACAATAATGGAAAAAAGTACTACTATATAAGTGCATGTAAGTAGAAGTTCCCTCCCCTTAAATGGAGGGAGTGAAAGAACCAGCGCAACAGATATCCCGCCCCGCAGTCCGCTCCAGGTAAGTATCCTTATAACCCCGGTTGAGAAATCTCTCTTTAATCGGAGAATGCTTATCGGGATTGATACGCTAATGAAGCGTATCGCAAGAAGGGTAGGGATCACTATTAAGCCGCATACAAGATATGTGAACTCAAACTGGATCGCAAATACTTCAAGGCCGATGAGGAGGAAGAGGACAGCATTCAGTATCTCATCGGTCAAAGACCAGAACTTTTCAACATGGTCGGTCGTTGTTTCGCTCATGGCAAACCGTTTGCCTTTATTGCCCACAAGAAGTCCGGCTACGACCTCTGCGATAGGGCCGGACATGTGAAGCATGGAAGCGATCGAATAGGTGCCCATAACAAGGGCAAGTGTTATAAGTACTTCGATCTGGTAGTTATCAATGCTTTTAAGCGCACGGTATGCAGCGTACCCGAAGACAAAACCGAGAAGTGCACCACCGAAAGCTTCTCTGACAAAAAGAATCGTTACATCCATAATGTTGAAACCTGCTTCAGGCCCTGCTGTGGCAAGGGCAACGAGTATGATGAATATTACGATACCCACACCGTCATTAAAGAGCGACTCACCTGCTATCTTTGCTTCAAGTGACTTAGAGGTCTTTGTGGTCTTCAGGATGCCTATAACAGCCACAGGGTCAGTTGGTGAGATGAGCGCTCCGAAGATAAGTGCATATATAAGGGGGATATCAAGCCCGGCTATGTTGAAAATATAGTATGACGCATACCCTGTAAGCACAGTTGATATGATAACCCCGACGGTGGCAAGGCCTGCAATGGCAAATCTGCGTTCATACAGATCGTTAAAGTTAACATGCAGTGCTCCGGCAAAGAGAAGAAAGGCGAGCATTCCCTTCATAAGAGTTTCATTAAGATCTATCTGTCCGATTAATCCCGTGATAATATCCCTCATGTGATAGGAAGGGGTGATCTGGTCCATCAGGATAATAGCCAGAGAGCTCACAAGGGCGATGATCATGAGGCCGATGGTTGGCGGTAACTTGAGAAACCGCAGGTTCAGGTATCCAAAGATAGCGGCAAGAAGGATCAGTGCCGAGGCTATGTCAAATATGCTCATGGTCATTCCCTATTCCTCCAGAGCCTTTGCCATCCTTACTCCCTCTTCTTCATCCACAAAATAGAGCAGAATACCGCCGGATATAAAGAGTATGATGATAGATAATATGCCAATGCGCGGGCTATTAAATACCACGCTTACCCAGCCCATCATAACAGGTCCTATAACAGCAGCGAATTTACCGAGCATATTGTAGAAGCCGAAGAACTCGGCAGACTTGTTCTTTGGAATGATACGTGTAAAGAACGAACGGCTCAGTGACTGCACGCCTCCCTGAACAAGGCCTATGGAGACAGCAAGCGCATAGAACTCTCTTACATCATTCATGAAGAAGGCCCAGATCGTTACAGCAATATATACGAAGATGCCGATAAATATGCCTGTCTTGGGTCCGAACTTCTCCCCGATCTTTCCAAAGACGATGGCGGAAGGGAAGCCGACAAATTGTGTTATGAGCAATGCAACTATCAATTTGTTTGAATCAAACCCGAGAGATAGGCCATAATCTACAGCCATACGAACGATAGTGTCCACACCGTCAATGTAGAGCCAGTATCCGATAAGAAAGAGAAATACAACACGCAGTTTCCTTATCTCGATAAATGTCATCCTTAATTGATGTAAACCATCGGTGATTGACTTGAATCCTGATGACCGATCCTTTACCTCAGGTTCATCTACAAATAGAAAGACAGGTATAGAGAACACAGCCCACCAGACAGCCACCATTATAAATGATATCCGTATCGCTTCGGCTGGGCCTGACAGTCCGAAGAATTCGGGCTTGAGCGTCATGGCAACGTTCAGGGAAAATAGTATGCCGCCGCCGAGATAGCCCATTGCAAAACCGAGGGCTGATACAAAATCTACTTTGCGAGGGCCTGAAATATTGACGAGCAGGGAGTCGTAAAAGATATTGCCTCCGGAGAAACCTATCATAGCGATGACATACAGCAGCAGGGCAAATATCCAGTCTCCCTCGGCAACCATATACAGCGCCCCTGTCATTACTATGCCCATCATCGCAAAGAAGAGGAGGAATTTTTTCTTTGCTCCGCACCTGTCTGCTATGGCTCCCAGTATTGGAGCGAGCAGGACGATGACAAGGCTTGCAAAAGAGTTTGCAGCTCCCAGTCTGAATGTGCTTACTGCTGCATCAGCCTCTACATTCCAGTACTGTTTGAAGAAGATAGGGAAGAAGCCGGCGATAACAGTGGTGGCAAAGGCTGAGTTAGCCCAGTCATAAAATGCCCATGATACAGCCTTTTTCTTGTTGTAATCCAGTTTCATTTTCAATTGAAGTGAATTAACCCCTGTCCTGGAAGGGGGGTATTGATGCCATGATTCAATTAATTTCTATATAATAAAGTATTAATTGTAAGTTGTCCTGTTATTTATTTATAGGCAATAAACTTCATGATAAACATATGTTCTTTTATTTCTTTAACACTGTTTCGTATATGTTTACCAGATTAGTGTGAAGAATGCTTTGTAATTGCTATGGGAAATTCGCTGACATCAAAAGATGTGGTAGCCCCTGCTGACTACCTTAAACATATTTCAGTCTGTATTTTAGTGTCTATGTTTTTAATTGTTGTTGGGTTTCTCTTTTTCGCCTCTCCTGGTCGTGATGATGCGCATATTACATATTGGGCGGCATATGCTTTAAGTAACTTTTCTGAAATACTGAATTATAACGGCCTTCGAATTGAGCAGAGTTCCAGTCTGCTTCAGGTGTTGCTACTGGCGCTTACACACAAACTGACGAGTGTTGAGATGGTCACATTAGGTAAGATATCTTCAGTTCTGTTTGGTGCATTAAGTGTAGTGACTGTTTACATAATGGCCTTGAAAGTTGATAAGAGGATAGCAGCGGCATCTGCCCTCTTGTGCAGTTCAAATGTCTATTTTATTTATTGGTCATATGGCGGTCTTGAATCTACTTTGTTCACATTGCTGAGCCTGCTTATCGTTATTAGCTATTCAGGTTTTTTGCAGGGGGGTGAATTGCTGCCTGGTAAGCTGACTGCAGTTGTCGTGCTGACCTTATTATTCGCCTCAGTCAGGCCGGAAGCCCCCATTGTTCTTATCTGTTTAATAATAGGATTATTTGCAGCTTCATTTATAAAAGGCCTGGCTTTTAATGTTTCTGAAAAAGGGAAGGATACTATCTTCCGGGCTGACATCCTGATGCTGGCAGGTATTGTTATGGTAAGTATTCTTCTGCTTTTTGCCTTCAGGCTGTTCTACTTTGGCCAACTATTTCCGCAGCCGGTTTATGCCAAATCTGCAGCCATATCACTTGCTGTTATGAAAAGAGGTGTTTTGTATCTGAAATCGCATCTGCTTTACTCTGATATAGGTTCTTATGCATTGACATTACTTGCCGCGGCAGGAACGCTGTATGCAGTATGGCAGGTTATTAAAACAGATAGACGTGATAATTTCATAATGATATCACTTCTGTTTTTTGTAAGCTATTTATCATTTATTATTCTATCCGGCGGGGATTGGATGGAAGGTGGACGTTTTCTGGTTCCACTGGTGCCTTTTGCATCAATCTTTATTGCGCTGCTTCTTAACAGGGTGATAAGATCCAGGCTTGTTTTTTACCTGATTGTCTCTTTGCTTGTTATTATTCAAATGAATTCCTTGTATGTATTTAATATGGCAAAGTCAACGGGAATACCGGCAGATGAGAGGGTTGAGTTTATTAAGGAAATTGATGTCTCAGGTTATTCATGGTTTGAGATGCATAATAAAGCCAATGTGCGTGACATACCTACCATCCACTATCTTAAGCAAGTTATTGAAGAAGTGAGAAAGGAGAACGATGGTAAAATCATGATACTGAGCGGGCAGATGGGGATGATACCGTATCATATTGCCAAGCAATACTACAGTAAGGTTAACTTCATTGACCGGTTTGGATTGACTGACAGGGTATTTACCAGTTGCAGGACCACGAACAGCCTAACCAGGAACACACAGGGTTTATCTATCGGATATGATTACTTTTTTGAGAATATTAAGGAACTGGAAAGTTCTTGCGGACTGGGCAGGCCTGACATTGTTTTTGATCATAGTGCTGAATATGCTGACAGTGTTTCACGATATGGATATAAGATAGTATATTTTCAGAGAGGGGATGTTGATGTTGGTATTAACGGTGCTGATATTCCTGCTGAACAGTTTATTGCGGTTAAAGATGACCTTGTAACTGTAGGACTTGAAAGGCCTTTGGTCTTTGATTTTGAAGAAATTAAACAATAATAATAGCCTCTGCTAAAATAATCATATGCCCATTATTTTCGTAACAAATGATGACGGAATCTCTTCTGTTGGTATCAAAGTTCTTGCAAAGACCCTTGAGGCCGTTGGTGATGTTTATATTGTTGCCCCTGACTCAGAGCAGAGCGCGGTGGCGCATGCACTTACCCTTCACAGGCCGCTTAACTCAAACAGTACAGGCAAAAGGAAGTTCTCAGTAAACGGTACCCCGACCGACTGTGTGATCATTGGTGTCAACAAGCTCCTTCCTGAAAAGCCCGATATAATTGTTTCGGGAATTAATCATGGAGGAAACCTTGGAGATGATGTCACTTACTCCGGAACCGTAGCTGCTGCTATGGAGGGGACTCTTCTCGGTATCCCTTCTATAGCTGTCTCTCTGGCAATTGATATTAATAGTCAGGCCTCTGTTAAGCCTGCAAGGTTCAGGAATGCTGCCGGCTTTGCAATGAAATATGCCAGGATGGTTCTCAGGAAAGGACTTCCAAAAGATACACTGTTGAACATTAATGTCCCGGATATTAAAAAGGTGGAGGGAGTTAAACTCACAAAACAGGGAAAGAGGGTTTATGACAATGCGATAAAGGAGCTTTCAGATCCCAGAGGAAAAAAGTGTTACTGGATTGGCGGCGGCACGCCTGTATGGGAACGCGGTAAAGATACTGACGTTCAGGCTGTCTCTGACGGTTTTGTTTCTGTCACGCCTGTGCACCTTGATATGACCGATCATAAGGCCTTTAGCTATATTAAAAAGAACTGGAAGATGTAAACTGATCGGCAATTTTTTATCTATCCGGCTTATTGATATGAACTTCGAGAAAGCCCGCTGTCAGATGGTTGAGAAGCAGCTCCGCTCAAGGGGGATCAGGGACGAGCGCCTGCTTGCGGCCATGGAGAAAATTCCCAGGCATCTATTCATTGATAGTGAACTTGCCTCAAGTGCTTACAATGACTGCGCTCTACCTATTGGTGAGGGGCAGACGATCTCCCAGCCCTATATGGTAGCGCTTATGACCGAGTTGCTTGAACTCAGGGGTGATGAGAAGGTTCTTGAGATAGGTACGGGTTCAGGATATCAGACAGCGCTTCTCTCAATGCTTTCTTTAGAGGTCTTCTCCATTGAAAAGATAGATGTGCTTTCTGACAGAGCGAGGCTTCTGCTTGGCAGGCTTGGCTACTCAAATGTCGAGGTAACTGTTGGTGATGGAACGAAAGGGCTTTCTTCAGAGGCTCCTTTTGACTGTATCATGGTGACAGCAGGGGCACCGGATGTTCCGGATGTATATATGGAGCAACTTGCTATGGGAGGCCGGCTGGTGATACCTGCGGGCAGTAGAATGTCTCAGGTGCTTTACAGATACATCAAAACTCCTTCAGACATTGAGAAGCTTGAGTCAACAGCATGTGTCTTTGTTCCTCTTCTCGGTGAGAATGGATGGAGTGAAGAGTAGCTCAAGGCATCATTTTATTGACAATGTAATCACCTATCATGCACTATAGATTTTAGTTATTTTGCTTCATCAGGAGGAGAGATGGTTCAGGAATCAAAAAAGATATGGATGGACGGGAAGCTCGTTAACTGGGCTGATGCAAACGTCCACATTTTAACGCATACACTCCATTACGGCATGGGAGCATTTGAAGGCATAAGATGCTACAGGACAAAGAAGGGACCTGCCGTCTTCAAGCTCAAAGAACATGTGGAGAGGCTTATCGATTCCTGCCATATACTGCAGATGAAATCTCCCTACACGTCTAAAGAGATAAGTAATGCGATCATTAAGACTATAAAGGTAAACAGGCTTAAGGAGTGCTACATAAGGCCTCTTGTTTATCTTGGTTACGGTGCCATGGGCCTGAACCCTGTAGATAATCCTGTAAGGGTATCTATCACTACATGGCCGTGGGGTGCTTACCTCGGGGATGACGGATTGAAGAAGGGCATAAGGGTCAAGATATCTTCATTTACAAGGCTCCATATAAACATATCTATGACAAAGAGCAAGACTTGCGGTGATTATGTTAATTCAACGCTTGCCAAGCGGGAAGCTACTGCTGCAGGTTATGATGAGGCTCTTCTTCTGGATTCAAACGGTTTTGTTGCTGAAGGTACCGGGCAGAATATATTCATAGTACGCAATGGTGAGCTACTTACTCCGCCTATCCCATCAGTGCTTGAGGGTATTACCCGCAGCAGCATAATGGAGATGGCAAAGAAACTTAAGCTCAAGGTAACAGAAAGAGACTTCACCAGGGATGAACTCTATATAGCCGACGAGGCCTTTTTTACAGGTACGGCTGCTGAGGTGACACCTATCCGTGAAGTTGATGATAGGATGATAGGAAACGGCAAACCCGGACCGATTACAAAGAAGCTCCAGAACCTCTTCTTTAAGATCGTAAAAGGAGAGGCTAGCGCTTATAAATCCTGGCTCACATATATTAAATAGATCTTAAGACAGAGTCCCTTATTTTCAGGCTATCTCCCTGTCAAGCGTCCTGTACTGAATAGCCTCTGCAACATGCTCTGCTTTTATGTTTTTTGATCCTTCAAGGTCTGCTATTGTCCTGCTTACTTTAAGTATTCTTGTATATGCTCTTGCTGAAAGGGCAAGTTTCTGCATCGCTGTCTCGAGTATCGCCTGTGCATCAGAATCAAGCCTGCAGAAATTCTTTATCTGCCTTGAACGCATTTTTGCGTTTGAGTAGATGTCATTACTGTTGAAACGGTTCGTCTGCAGCATTCTTGCCCCCTGCACCCTCTGCCTTATCTCGACAGAAGGCTCGCCGCAGAATTCATTTGAGAGCTCCTTGTAAGGAACCGCAGGGACTTCGACATGTATATCTATTCTGTCCAGCAGCGGGCCTGATACTCGCTGCCTGTATCTGTGGATCTGTGACGGTGAGCATGTGCACTGGTGCTTTGCGTCTCCGAGATAGCCGCAGGGGCAGGGGTTCATCGCACATACAAGCATGATAGATGATGGGTAAGTAATAGATGTTACTGCCCGTGAGATCGTCACATGCCCGTCCTCAAGCGGCTGTCTTAGAACCTCAAGCACGTTTCGCTTGAACTCAGGAAGCTCATCAAGAAAGAGCACGCCATTATGTGCAAGGCTCACCTCACCGGGTTTCGGCACTGTGCCTCCGCCTATCATCGCAACGTCTGAGAGTGTATGGTGAGGTGAGCGGAAAGGGCGTGTGGCAAATAGCGCCTGCCTTTTCTTTAGTATGCCTACAACGCTGTGTATCCTTGTTGTCTGCAGTGCCTCCTCAAATGTCATGTCTGAAAGTATTGTAGGGATCCTCTTTGCAAGCATCGTCTTTCCCGAACCGGGAGGGCCGATGAGAAGAATATTGTGTGATCCCGCTGCAGAAACCTCTAATGCACGCTTTACCTGTTCCTGTCCCTTTACGTCTGAAAAGTCGTCCTGATAAAGAGAGTTCTTCTTCATGATAGAAGAGATGTCTATATCTACAGGTGACTTTTTCGTTTTTTTATTGAAGAAGTCGATAAGTTCAGGAAGGCTGCTGAAACCGAAGACATCAATACCCTTTACTACACCTGCCTCTTTCTCATTCTCTTTTGGGAGGATAAGTCCCTTGAGTTTGTCATCCCTTGCCTTAAGCGCCATAGACAGCGCACCCTTGACCGGCTTTATCCTGCCGTCCAGAGAGAGTTCACCTGATACCATGTAGCCGTCAATAGCACTCTGCTGCAGAACTCCCTCTGCAGCGGTCAGGCCGATAGCTATCGGCAGGTCAAAGGAAGAGCCTTCCTTCTTGATGTCAGCGGGCGCAAGGTTTACGGTTATCTGTTTAAGAGGAAAGTTGAAGCCGGTGTTCTTTAGCGCTGACTTGACCCTCTCCTTGCTCTCCTTTACAGCTGCATCAGGAAGGCCCACTGTTGAGAAGTGGGGTAGCCCCCTTGATGTTATATCAACTTCCACATCCACTTTATGTGCGTCTATCCCTATCAATGCTGCACTCATTACCTTTGAAAGCATATTTATCTCCTGTTATAATGTTAAGAAAACATAATGTACTTGATAAAATAAATCAAGTTAACTTCTTAACTTATAAGGAAAAAGTTGAACATTAAGCAAATTCAGTTAACTCTTCAATACGACGGTTCAGGCTACTCAGGATGGCAGGTTCAGGATAATTCAAAGACTATCCAGGGACTGCTTGAGGAGGCTCTTCTCTCTATAACAAAAGAGGAGATCCGTCTGGCCGGATGCTCGCGTACCGATGCGGGGGTACATGCTCTTGAGTTTATCGCGTCATTTAAAACATCTTCATCCATGAAGCCTGATGAGTTTCTCCGTGCGCTGAATTCAAATATCCCGCAGGACATCAGGGTGATCAATTCAGAAGAGTGTGATGATAGATTTCATCCACGCTATGACGCAAAGGACAAGCGCTATTCATACCTCATCTCAACATCGAACCCTTCTAGTGCTTTTTTAAATAGATATGTATGGCAGATGCCTTATAGAGAAGGCTTGGATATCTATGCGATGAAACTTGCATCAAAACATCTGATAGGTGAGCATGACTTCACATCCTTCCGCGCTTCGGGTTGTGGTGCAAAGCATCCTGTAAGGACTGTTTCAGATATTGAGATAGTTGAGATGTCATCCTTGGACTTCATGACATTCAAACTTGATCTTCCCGTGATAAAGATATCTATTGAGGCGAATGCGTTCCTGCGCCACATGGTCCGCAACATCGTAGGCACACTTGTTGATGCAGGGCAGGGGAAGACTGAAGCTTCACAGATGGAAGAGATACTTAATGCAAAGGACAGAAGCGCTGCAGGTATGACAGCTCCGGGCTGCGGTTTGTTTCTGGAGAGTGTGAGGTATTAGATGACTGGAATAAGGCACAAAGTTTAAAAACAAGGCACAAAGGCACAGAGTGGGAATGAAAAATACATAAACCTTTAACTCTCAACTTTTAATCCTTAACATTTTCACCCAACTACATTATAACTTCTTGTTCTGATCCCAACACCTAATTCTTCAGCAAGTTGTTTACATTTTTCAATATCAATGTCAGGGAGTTCTACGACTGTGACATTAACTTCAGGGATGTGCTTCTTCGCTTCTTTGATGAAGGAGATAACTCCTTCAAATGAGTCTTTGAAATCAGGTTTGCATACCTCTTCATACTTATCTTCCTTCTCAGCATCAAGGCTAATGGATATGCTGTCTACAAGGCCGTCAAGTTCTGGAAGGATGTTTCTCTTGTTTATCAAATTGCCGTGACCGTTGGTATTGATGCGAACCTTTGTGCCTTTATCCTTGAGCCATTTTGAAACTTCCTTTACAGCATCCAGTCTTAAGAGCGGTTCACCCAGTCCGCAGAAGACGATTTCTTTGTAGGGGGAGGGGTCGCCAATGGCTGTGATGATACCTTCAGCAGAGGGTTCACTTTCAAGCTTAAGGTTATGCCCTTTGACAAAGCTTGTATGGAACCTTACGCAGAAGCCGCATCTGTTTGTGCAGCGGTTAGTGATATTAAGATAAAGTGAATCTCTTATCCTATATGCTATCTCACCCTTTTCAGACATCTCACCTATCTTGAAAAGCTTTTTTGTATTCAGTGTGGTTATCCTTGCGATATCCTCCAACGTTACGTTCCTGACATCAGCTATGGTCTGAGCAGTGTGCTTAACATAGGCAGGTTCATTTCTCTTACCTCTTTTGGGAACAGGGCTCAAATATGGCGCATCTGTTTCAATTAAGATTCGTTCGTCTGGAAGGGTCTTAACAACCTCTCTCAACTCTTCGGCCTTCTTGAATGTGACAGGCCCTGCTATTGATATATAGAAGCCCATATTGATTACCTGCTTTGCCATGTCAATATCACCAGAAAAACAGTGGAGCACACCAGGCATACCGCTGGCGTCCTTTTTAAGGATGTCCAGCGTCTCATCTTTAGCATCTCTGCTGTGTACGATAATAGGGAGTGAGAGTTCTCTTGCAAGAGCGATCTGTTTTTTGAACGCATCTATCTGAATGTCCTTTGGCGAGTTCATGTAATGGAAGTCGAGGCCAATCTCCCCGATAGCAACTACCTTAGGGTTTTCTGCCCACTGCTTAAGTTCGTAAAAGAGCTTATCATCAAGAGTCTTTGCATCATGCGGGTGAATGCCTACTGTTGAAAAAATATGCGTGTATTGCCCGGACACTTCAAGGCACTTTATATTGCCTGCCCTGTCAGAACCTATATTAATGATATATTCAATGCCTTCTTCTAAAGCACGTTTGACCACCTCATCCCTGTCACCGTCAAACGGCTCCATGTCGAGATGGCAGTGGGAATCTATGAATTTCAAATCGTTATAACTCATTATATTATTTGGTTTAATTATATAACGTTATAATGTTTAGGTGGTCTGAGCAGTTCAAACAGGCTGTGTGATGAGTTTATCTTATTGAATTCTAAGGGATTTTATCATAGCTTAGCTTGAATTTTTTTGCAAAATATGATAATTTCTCTTTTACCAATAATTTCCAAAAGGAGGGTTATTCCTTTGAAAGACAATGATGCAATTGAAGCACTAAGAAATGAGAGTGATGAGTTTAAGAGGTATGAAACAGGCCACAGGGAACTTGACCTGTCTCTGGCAGAGCTTCAGAAGAAGAAACGTCCGACCACTGACGAAGAGTATGAGATGAAGATGATACAGAAGCGTAAGCTGCATTATAAAGATATGATGGCACTTATGGTAGGCCAGTACAAAAGCCAGCAGAAGAACTGAAGAACACATATACCTGATATTTTCCCATTAAAATGAAGAGCGACAAAATTAAAAAAGGGCTCGAAAGAGCACCTCACAGGTCATTGCTGTATGCAACCGGGATCTCCAGCACAGAGATGAAGAAGCCCTTCATCGGTGTTGCGACAAGCTTTACGGACCTTATTCCGGGCCATTCAGGGATGCGCGATCTTGAGAGGTTCATAGAGAAGGGTGTTCATACCGGCGGGGGGTATCCCTTCTTCTTCGGCATACCCGGCATCTGTGACGGCATTGCAATGGGGCACAGCGGCATGCATTACAGCCTGCCCTCAAGGGAACTTATTGCAGATATGGTTGAGACTGTTGCAGAGGGCCAGCAGCTTGACGGGCTTGTGCTTCTGACCAACTGTGACAAGATAACACCCGGCATGCTCATGGCTGCTGCACGTGTAAACGTACCGACCATTGTTGTAACAGCAGGCCCGATGCACTCAGGTAACCTGAGGGGCAAGAGGCTTTCACTTGTTAATGACACATTTGAGGCGGTAGGCAAGTACAAGAGGGGCCTGATAGATGATCAGGAGCTTAAGGACCTTGAGATATGCGCCTGCCCCGGTGCCGGTTCCTGTCAGGGCATGTATACGGCAAATACCATGGCATGTGTTACAGAATCTCTCGGGATGAGCCTCACTGGCTGTGCGACCGCGCTTGCTGTATCTGCAAAGAAGCGCAGGATAGCCTTTGACAGCGGTGTGAAGATCGTTGAGCTTGTAAAGAAGAAGATAACTCCGAGAAAGATAATGACGCTTAACGCTTTCAAGAATGCCATTGCGGTTGATATGGCGCTTGGAGGCTCGACAAATACGGTGCTTCATATACCTGCTATCGCTCATGAGGCCAATGTGGATCTGTCTCTTGACCTTTTTGACAGCATAAGCAAGAAGACACCGCATATAACAAACATGCTTCCGGGCGGGACGGACTATCTTGAGGATCTTGAGTATGCGGGCGGGATACCGGCTGTCATGAAGACGCTTAAACCGAAGCTGAAGAATTCGGCAACGGTGAATGGTACAAAGACATTTGATATAACAAAAAAGGCTGAGATCATGGATCCTTCGGTGATCAGGCCTCTTAATAAGGCGTATCACAAAGAGGGCGGCATAGCTGTTCTGCGGGGCAACATCGCTCCTGACGGGGCAGTTGTGAAGCAGTCAGCCGTGAGTGCAAAGATGATGAAATTTAAAGGCAAGGCAAAGGTCTTTAACTCTGAAGAGGCCGGCATGAAGGCTATACTTGCCAATAAAATAAAGTCGGGTGATGTAGTTGTCATTAGATGCGAGGGCCCCAAAGGTGGCCCCGGAATGAGGGAAATGCTGAGTCCTACCGCTGCTATTGCAGGGATGGGTCTTAGCGACTCTGTCGCACTGATCACAGACGGGCGATTCTCCGGAGGTACAAGGGGGCCGTGCATAGGGCATATATCTCCCGAGGCCATGGAGGGCGGCCCAATTGCTATTATCAAAAATGGTGATGTGATAGCCATTGACATTGCAAAGAGAAGAATGAATGTTGAGCTTAGCGATAAAGAGATAAAAGAGAGGTTTAAGAAGCTTAAGCCTTTTAAACCTAAGATACGCAAAGGCTGGCTTGCAAGGTATGCAAAGTCTGTAACATCCGCAAGCACCGGCGCGGTAATGAAGGATTAATAATATCTTTAGTCATTCCGGCCTGAGTGCCGGAATCTCAGAAACATAAAAGAATAGAGATTCCGTGATAAACACGGAATGACACAAAAATAAAACAATAAGGTAAAAGACTATGAAAATGAGCGGAGCAGAGATACTGGTTGAATGTCTGAAGAAGGAGAAGGTGAAGCATGTCTTCGGTTACCCCGGAGGTGTTGTCCTTAATCTCTTTGACGTTCTTTATGATGAGAAGAAACTTGAACTCATTCTTACAAGGCATGAGCAGGGTGCGGTGCATTCTGCAGACGGCTATGCAAGGGTGAGCGGCGAGGTAGGTGTTGCCATAGTAACATCAGGCCCCGGCGCCACAAATACAGTTACAGGGCTTGCTACGGCATCCATGGACTCGATACCGCTGGTCGTATTTACAGGCCAGGTTCCTACAATGCTTATCGGCAATGATGCTTTTCAGGAGGCTGACATAGTCGGCATCACAAGGCCGTGTACCAAGCACAATTACCTTGTGAAGGATGTGAAGGACCTTGCACGGACGATCAGGGAGGCTTTTCATATCGCCTCAACAGGAAGGCCGGGCCCTGTGCTTATAGATCTGCCGAAGGATGTGACCACAGGCATTTGTGAGTTTGAGTGGCCTAAGGATGTGAATATCAGAAGCTATAGCCCGAAGCTTGAGGGTAATAAATGGCAGATGAAGCAGGCTGCTGATGAGATAATAAAGGCCAAGAGGCCGGTAATAATGACAGGTGGCGGTGTAATACTTTCAGGCGCTGCAAAGGAGCTTACTGAGCTTGCAGAGCTGACAAAGACGCCTGTTACATGGACGCTTATGGGTGTCGGGAGCTTCCCTGGAACTCACAAACTCTCCATGGGGATGCTCGGGATGCATGGATCATACACTGCAAATATGGCTGTTCAGAATGCAGACCTTGTAGTAGGCGTGGGCGTCAGGTTTGATGACCGCGTAACAGGAAGGACTGCTGATTTTGCACCTAAAGCCAAGATAGTGCATATAGATATTGACCCGACATCTATCAAGAAGACGACAAGGGTAGATGTTCCGGTCGTTGGTGATGTGAAGCAGGTTCTGAAGGGGATAATTAAGAACCTCAAGGCATCCAAGGGGCAGTGGAGCGCTGTAAGGAAGTCATGGCTCAAGCAGGTTGATGAGTGGCAGAAAGAGAGGCCGATGGATTATGACCGTGACAGTAAGATCATAAAGCCCCAGTTCGTTGTTGAGAAGATCTATGAGGTGACAAAGGGCAAGGCTGTAATCTGTACTGAGGTTGGGCAGAACCAGATGTGGGCCGCACAGTTCTATAAATATGATAAGCCCAGGCAGTTCCTCTCATCAGGTGGACTCGGCACCATGGGATACGGCTTTCCTGCGGCCATAGGCGCACAGTTTGCAAAGCCCAAAGCAACGGTCTTTGATATTGCCGGAGACGGGAGCATACAAATGAACATACAGGAGCTTGCAACGGCTGTTATTAATAAGCTCCCGGTGAAGGTTGCGATACTTAACAACCGTTTCCTGGGAATGGTGAGGCAGTGGCAGGAGCTCTTCTTTAATGAAAGATATTCTCATACCGGTCTTGATGTTACGCCTGATTTTGTGAAGGTGGCAGAGGCGTATGGTGCGGTAGGCCTCAGGGCGACAAAGCCTGAAGAGGTTGTGCCTGTGCTGAAGGAGTCTCTCAAGATCAAGGACAAGCCGGTATTTATGGATTTTGTGGTCGACTGGAAGGAGAATGTTTACCCGATGGTTCCGGCTGGAGCTGCGATCGATGAGATGATCTTCGGTGAGAAGAAGGATAAGAAGAAGAAATTTGACAGAAGCCAAATAAAGATAGCTTAGGAAGGATAGAGATGAAGCATACAATTACAATACTCGTTGAGAATAAATTCGGAGTACTTTCAAGGGTTTCAGGGCTCTTCAGCGGCAGGGGATTCAATATAGAGAGCCTCTCAGTTGGTGAGACTATTGATCCTAACACCTCCAGCATGACGATCATTACGCGGGGTGATGACCAGATAATCGAGCAGATAACCAAGCAGCTCAACAAGCTGATTGATGTTATCAAGGTCATCGACCTTATGGAGGTCGAGCATGTCGAGAGAGAGATGGTCCTCATTAAGATAGCTCCTGCAAAAGCCGACAGGGCGGATGCACTTAAGATAGCTGAGATATTCAGGGGCAGGATCATAGACTCGGGCCCAAAGACATTCACCATAGAGACTACAGGTAACGAAAAGAAGAACGAGGCCTTCGTTGAGATGATGAAGCCGTTCAATATCAAGGAGTTCGTTCGTACAGGAAAGGTAGCTATAGCAAGAGAAGGAATTAAAAAATAAATAACAATAACCAAAATACAAATTCCAAATAAATTCCAAATAACAATTTTCAAAATAGTGCTTAAGTTTGGTGCTTGAAATTTATTTGTTATTTGGAGCTTGTTATTTGGAGCTTGATTTATGAGGGGGAACAATGAAGATACATTACGATAAAACGATCAACAAAGGACTTATAAAGAAGAAGAAGGTATGCATCATGGGCTATGGAAGCCAGGGGCATGCACATGCCAACAACCTGAGGGACAGCGGCGCCGATGTTATGGTCGGCGTAAGAAAGGGTGGAAGTTTTGACAAGGCCAAGAAGGCCGGCTTCAAGACAATGATACCTTCTGAGGCCGCAAAAGTTGCTGACGTGATCATGATACTTCTTCCTGATGAGGACCAGGGTGATACTTATAAAAATGAGATAGCCCCTAACATCAAGAAGGGTGCATTTCTCGCCTTTGCTCACGGATTCAACATACACTATAACCAGATCGTAGCTGACAAGGGTATCAACGTATTCATGGTTGCACCGAAAGGCCCGGGACATCTCGTGAGGGCTGAGTATGAGAGGGGCAGCGGCGTACCTTGTCTTGTTGCTGTACATCAGGACCCTTCCAAAAAGACAAAGGCTATTGCACTGTCATATGCCTCAGCAGTCGGCGGCGGCAGGGCTGGAGTCATTGAAACAACATTCAAGGAAGAGACCGAGACAGACCTCTTTGGTGAGCAGGTAGTTCTCTGCGGCGGTCTTGTATCACTTATTCAGAATGCTTACGAGACGCTTGTCGAGGCAGGCTATGCGCCGGAGATGGCATACTTTGAGTGCATGCACGAGGTGAAGCTTATCGTTGACCTGCTATATGAAGGCGGTATCTCCAACATGAGATACTCCATCAGCAATACAGCTCAGTACGGCGACTTAACCAGAGGCCCCCGTGTCATAACGGAAGAGACCAAGTATGAGATGAAGCAGATACTTGATGAGATCCAGTCAGGTGAGTTTGCCAGAGAGTGGATGCTTGAGTGCAAGGCTAACAAGCCTGTCTTCAACGCACTTACCAGAAGGGGCGAGGAGCACTCCATCGAGAAGGTCGGTGCCAAGCTCAGGGCGATGATGCCGTGGCTCAAGAAAGGCAAGCTGGTAGACAAGTCAAAAGCTTAAAGACCGTAATGGGTGATCGGTAATGGGTAATGGGTGTGAAACATATAAATACGTTCTTAGTTCTTTAACTGATCACGCATCACGCATTACGCATAACATTACAAGATGATGAAGGTTGCCAGGGAAGGCTGGCCATTCATCATCTTTTTTGCTGCCATTACTATTCTGACACCGCTTGCAGCAAAGCTGTGGGCGGCTGCCATCCCTCTTCTTCTCACGCTCTTCGTACTCTATTTCTTCAGAGATCCCGAAAGGGCAACTCCTTCCGACAGCGATACCTTTATTGCACCGGCTGACGGACGTGTTGTTCAGATTAGGGAGATAGTGGAGGATGAACTTGCTGACGAGAAGATGATCGAGGTGAGCATATTCATGAATGCTTTTGATGTGCATGTTAACAGGCTTCCATGTGACGGTACTGTCGGGGAGGTCAAGCATTATCCCGGAAGATGCATGGCTGCATGGAGTGAGGAGGCATCAAAGGCGAATGAGCATATAACGATGCTGCTTGATACTGAATACGGCAAGATCGTAGTGCGGCAGGTGGCAGGGCTTCTGGCAAGAAGAACGGTATGCCGGGTGAAGCCGGGTGAAGTACTTAAAAGAGGTGACAGGTTCGGTATAATAAAGTTTAGCTCAAGGGTGGACCTTTTTCTGCCATTGGGTACTGATATTAAAGTAAAATTAAAGGACAAAGTAAAAGCAGGTGAGAGTATAATAGGTGTAATGACAGGCACAGAGGCACAAAGTTAATTAGGCACAAAGTTTAAAGAATAATATTATGAGAAAAGGAATATACATACTGCCGAACACTGTGACACTCTGCGGGATGTTCTGCGGTTTCTACGCCATAATGTCGTCCTTTAAGGGACAGTATGTTCATGGTGCATGGGCGATACTTGCGGCTGTTATATTTGATGGCCTGGACGGTTGGGTCGCAAGGGTGACCAATACCGCAACAAAATTCGGGATACAGCTTGATTCCCTTTCAGACCTGATTGCCTTCGGCGTTGCACCGGCTGTTCTTATATATGGCTGGGGGCTTAACGCGTTTGGAAGGCTGGGATGGGGCGCATGCTTCTTCTATGTTGTATGCGGTGCATTGAGATTGGCAAGGTATAACGTACAGATGGATGATACAGAGAGCAAGGCGTTTACCGGGCTGCCGATACCCGGAGCCGCCACTATGATAGCAACACTAATACTTTTTCATTCGGAGGTTTGGGGAGGGCTGCCTGCAAAGAGCTACAGCATTCTTGTTCTCCCGTTTCTGCTTGCGGTTTTAATGGTGAGCACTTTCAAGTACCATGCGCTGAAGGAGGTTTCCTCAAAACAGGGAACCCCATTCAAGTTTCTGGTTGCGGTGGTAACTGTGATGGTCTTGATATTCATTAACCCGCATGTCTTTATGTTCATATTTTCTGCGATCTATGTATCGTGGGGGATAGCTGAGGGCTTTCTAAAGCTCCGAGGCGGGCGTGCAGAAAAACCTATAGAAGGAAATGAGATAGAAAAATGAGAAATATAAAGATATTTGATACAACGCTCCGTGACGGAGAGCAGTCTCCCGGGGCATCGATGAATGTTGACGAGAAGGTACAGGTTGCAAAGCAGCTTGCGCGTCTTGGTGTCGATATTATAGAGGCTGGTTTTGCGATAGCATCACCCGGCGACTTTGAGGCTATTAACAGGATAGCAAATGAGGTTGAAGGGCCTGTTATATGCAGCCTTGCACGTGCTAAAGAGGGTGACATTAAGCGTGCATGGGATGCGATCAAGGATGCTCCGAAGCACAGGATACATACATTTCACTCTACATCAGACATACATCTTAAGCACCAGTTCCGTATAAGCCAAAAAGAGGCGCTCAAGAGGTCTGTGAATATGGTCAAGTACGCACGGAGCCTTGCGGAGGATGTTGAGTTTTCACCCATGGATGCCACAAGGACGGATATAGGCTACCTCTGTGATGTTGTAGAGGCTGTTATAGCTGCCGGCGCGACAACGGTCAACATACCCGATACTGTCGGCTACATCATCCCTGAAGAGTTCGGCAAGATGATAAAGGCGATAACAAAGAGGGTGAAGAATATAAAGAAGGCTGTCATTGCTGTTCACTGTCACAATGACCTCGGCTTAGCTGCATCCAATTCACTGTCAGCAGTGCTCAACGGGGCAGGGCAGATAGAGTGCACTATAAATGGAATAGGTGAGCGTGCGGGCAACTGCTCCATGGAAGAGGTTGTGATGGCGTTGCGTACGAGAAAGGATGTCTACAAGGCAGATACAAATATTAATACTGAAGAGATAATGCGGAGCAGCAAGCTTGTGACAAAGATAACAGGCATGTCTGTGCAGCCGAACAAGGCGATAGTCGGTGCAAACGCTTTTTCTCATGAGTCAGGTATTCATCAGGACGGGCTGCTTAAGGATAAGTCTACCTATGAGATCATAACTCCTGAGACGATTGGTCTTCATAAGACAAAGTTCGTCCTTGGGAAACACTCGGGAAGGCACGCCTTCAGGACAAGGCTTGCAGAGCTTGGCTTCACATTTGAAGATGATGAGCTGAATAGCATGTTTAAACGTTTCAAGGTGATTGCTGACAGGAAGAAGGAGATATATGATGACGATCTCGAGGCGCTTATCTCTGATGAAGTGACAAAGGTGCCGGAGGTCTACAGCCTGGTCGATATGAAATTTTCAGCAGGGATCAATGAAACGCCAAAGGCGATGATAAAGCTCAAGGTAAAGGGAAAGACAAAGCAGAAGACCGTCAATGGCGACGGCCCTGTTGATGCTATCTATAAGGCGATCACTGCCATAACAAAGACAAAGAGCAAGCTTCTGAAGTATGAGGTGAAGAGCATTACAGGCGGTACAGACGCTCTTGGAGAAGTTATGGTGACGCTTGAAGAGAAGGGCAAGTCCATGAGCGGCCATGGTGCTGATACTGACATAATAACTGCTTCTGCAAAGGCTTATATTAATGTGCTGAATAAGCTCGCGGCGAGGAAGAAAAAGAAGTAGATAAATTCAGGATCAAGACGAGGGGTGCGAAGTATCCGTCGAAGCTTCTGCGAAGCCGGATACCGCACCCCTTTTTAATGCCTGCAAAAAATGATGATTAGCAGTTGAAGTCAACGGTGAGCCGCATTTAAATTTATTGAATAGATAATAAGTTGAAACGCTACTCCAATTTCTTTGCTTTAATAGAAATGTAGTAAGCAATCATCAGAATCAGTACAACCACAGCACTGACACCTATCTCATAGAGCTTTTCGATCTCCACATGTTCAAGAAAAGATGTCTGAGCTTCTATGAGCAATATCCTTCTCACCCCGGCTATTATACCAATCGCCAGGAAAGGTTCCAGTGTAAATTTCTGATGTTTAAGGAACCTGTTAACGGTCCAAAGAAGTTCAAGGATAATGAGGGCAAGAAGCACATCATTTATCAGATGTAAGATTGACTCTCGAGTCGGGTGCAGTATGTTCAGTGCCCCATAGAAGAGGATAAACCCACATGCAATAAGGAGCATAATTGCTGCAACCACATGAAATGCAACATCAATCTTAACAATTCCCTTTCTGAATGTCTCTATTATTTTTGACATGATTGACCTTATATATGGATTTGTTATTTAATCTTATTTTTTATGCTATTAATGCGATTATTTGTTTTTTGGATCTTTATTTTAAGACTATTCATTGTAATTGAATTATTAGTTTTTGTCTTTTATATTTTCAGTTGAGTCTAATCCGGTTCAATTGTTTATTAGCAGCTTTCATTGTTTTTTCTTGTGTTTCATTACTGTCTTACACATTTTCCCAAACTGTTTATCCTTATGTTTCTTCTCAAGATATGACATTTCATTGTAAATAGATTCCTTGTTCATTTTTATGTAATTCTGGTATCTATTCTTGGAAAGTTTGCCATCTTCTACGGCGATTAGAACAGCGCAACCTTTTTCAGTAACATGAGTACAGTCATTAAATTGACATTGTTGTGATAGCTCTATTATTTCAGCAAATGTTTCATCCAGACCTGTTTCTATAGAAAAATTTCCAAGCTCCCGCATTCCCGGAGTGTCTACCACCATTGCTCCGCAATCCAGCTTTATCAATTGCCTGGAAGTTGTGGCATGCCTTCCTTTACTATCCTTTTCTCTGACTGTTGTTGTTTTAAATACAGATTCACCGATGAGATTATTTAATAAGGTTGTTTTGCCAACACCTGAAGATCCTAATAAACAATATGTTTGCCCCGGAGTCAGAAGATCCCTTACACTTTTTAAGCCGGACTCATTTTCATTACTGAATGGCTGCACATGTAAACGCGGCATTATTTTATGTATATCACCGGTCTTTCTTGTAACTTCTTCGGAAGTAAGTAGATCACTCTTGCTTAATAAGGCAATCGGCCTTATATTGCTTTCATTGATCATGACCAGATATCGCTCAATCCGTCTCAGATTATAATTATCATCCAGAGACTGGACAATAAATGCTGCATTGATATTAGCGGCGATCAATTGGAAATCTATTTTCTTTCCCGGTGTTTTTCTCTTAAGCAGGGATTTTCTCTGTATGATCCTATGGATTATTGAAAAAGTATTTTCATCATAAAATTTGGCCAACACCCAATCTCCAACAGCAGGATAATCAATAGGAGAGGAAGCGCTGTATATTATTTTCCCGACCAGCTCAGCGAAAACTTCTGTTTCGCCATTGGTTATCATATAGCTGTCTTTATGAACAGCAGTCACTCTTGCTATCTCAAGCTCATCAAGACTCTCAGGATCAAGATTATCCTGAAACCATTTATCAAAACCAAAGTTTATTATGTTAGTCGAAATATTATTCATGGTAATGTTTACACCTAAAAACTATTTTGAGACATGTCCTTTTATTTTGTATTTGAACAATTATATTAGTATGCTTATAAAAATAACAACCATAAAATATAGTGTTTAATTAGTAAGTTATCTTGAAGAATTGCTGTGTTTATTTCATAATATTGTTTTTATCGAGGTCCGGCCTCCATAATTAACAAGCTTACCTGATATAATATTTGTATACTCAATAGTGGAGGAGACCCTATGAAATTTTATGTGAAATTAGATGTGGCTACGGAAGGCGGTTATGTGGTTACTGTGCCTGCGTTGGACGGCTGTATCACACAGGGAGATACTACTGAAGAAGCCCTTGAAAATGCCAAAGAAGCTATACAGTGCTACCTTGAGGGTCTTGAAAAGGTTAATGAGATCAAGGCAGCACCTGGTGCCGAGCTTAAAGAGGTAGAGGTCACTATTTGAGCAGAACTTTTTCAGGCAGACAGGTGATTAAAGCCCTCCGCAGAACAGGTTTTATTGTTGACCACCAAAGAGGAAGCCATGTTTTCCTCCATAACCTAGACAAAAACATCTCTATCGTTGTCCCGAATCACAAAGAGTTGAAAAAGGGAACACTCCATAGCATACTTAAAAAAGCCGGAGTCACTGTTGAAGAACTGAAAAAGCTGATATAGGTTCCCTACGAAGTCCTGCTTTAAAACTGAAGAAACTCTCGAAGCGACTATAAATCAAAGAAGTTCAACTTCCTTAATTACATTGACAGCAGGTTAGGCATCACCTCTTCGTGGTTGGCGATTATCTTTTTGAACATCTCGACAAGACCTCTGCTGAGGATATAGATGGCCTCAAAGTCGAGGTACCTGTCCGCACTGCTGTCAAAGAGGATCTTGAGCTTTGATTCGAATTCTCCTTCGGGCTTCCAGTAGAGGAAGAGGAACGGTACCTTTGGCAGGGGATAGATAATGCGTGTGATATCGGCGGAGAAGCCGTCCGCGGGCCGTCCTCCGAATACATCCAGCAGGTCAAAGAATATATCGGTGTGCGAGTCGGCCATCTCTTTGATTGGCTCCACGCATCGCTTCTCAAAATAGTTGGACATGGTTATCCCGTTCTTGAGCTGGTCAAAGGCGACCCATGTTCCTGTAATGCCATCCGCCCCGCCGTTGATGATGTATCTGAGCAGAGGCACTGTTATCCAGAGGTGAACATGGATAATCGACTCGATATTCCCTTTTTGGTCAATGAAGATATCTTTGCCAAGGGTGTTTATGCAGAGCTTCCCGTCAGCAATCCTTGCACCTATCTTGTCGGCGACTGCGCTGAAATCCACATTCTGTATCTCCTTCTTCAGAGGATCAAGAGCGTTTGCATATTCCTTCT
>PJEL010000195.1_pt1 | contig 72368 bp, 61 predicted proteins | sample 1853271 | NCBI WGS metagenome assembly PJEL01 (sample SAMN08108733, study PRJNA415343) | Invertebrate metagenome, whole genome shotgun sequencing project. | host: Globobulimina | place: Sweden: Gullmar Fjord | collected 2015-08
GATTTAAATGAAGGTACCCACCGTTCAGTAAAGTTCTTGGCAAACTTGTGTTCTCTATTACCACCCCAATACCACAGCTCTCCCTCATCTTCCTTATAAACCATGTTAAATACTAACTGTGTCCACACATCATCACACTCTTCAATTTTATCAAACACTATTTCGTTTGGGTTTCTATCCTGAGGCACCTGACCCCTTAACATTAATATATTCATAAACACCTCATACTTGAGATAAAGCCATAGTTGCTATATAATTTGGATCTATATCTCTACATTTCCAATCTGTGCAGTCTTTAGCCCATCTTCTATTAGCCTGACAAGGTTGGCAAGATATTCCGTTTGTAATAATACTTGAATATTTATGAAATCTTTTATCATAATTTTTCTTAATCGAAGTAGCAGTAAATATAACAATATTTTTAGTACCAACAGCATTAGCACAATGATACATGCCTGAGTCATTACTGATTAAAAGGTTACTGTTCTTTATCAAACCTATGCTGCTTAATAAGGGGAGCCCAGTCATGTTTACGGTGCCTTCTATGTATTCATTAGAAGTACCTATAGAACACACGGATAGTCCATGATTAACTATTATGTTGGCTAACTCTTTATATCTAGGGTAGGATTTTATTTCCCACATGGCCGGACTATTCCTGTTACAGCCATCATTTAAAACCACATCGAAAGATTTGTCTATTGAATTAACATTACACTCACCATACCACTTTAAATCGTTCTCAGCGGCCCCTAAATCTCTAGCTATGTTGAGGTATACATCTACCTCTGAAACGTCCATACGGATCTCCTGGGCCTTTATATCGTTCAAAAGAGGCAATGGTATACCAGATATATGACCTCGAGTCCAAAACGTACTTACCATACCAACATAATCTGAGATATTAATGTTTCTTATATTGCTGCCAATTAAAGTTTTACTAGCGTAAGGTATTAAATTATCGCTGATAGGAAAAGATCCAAAAGCATGCCATAGAGTGGTATCGTAACCGAGCAATTCTTTGAGTGTCCTTAGACATGGAAGAATCTGTACGGTATTCCCGACCCCTTCCCCAGTACAAAATAACAATTTTTTAGTATTCATACCCATATCTCCTGTGTAATATTGCTCTATACCAAGACTTGTGCCATTCTCTATCAACATTTGCTTTACTATTACATGAGTTACAAACTGTAATTAAATTAGTAGGGCCGCAGTTTTTCTTTTCATAGTTAATATGGTGTATAACCAGTTTATCCTTATACAATGAACTACAATAAGGATTTATGCATCTATAATTATCTCTTATTTTTATATCTTCCTTGTATTCTTTGTCTTTCCATATCTCACAGTAAGGCTCGAAAGATATACCGCCTTTCCAGGCTGGATTATTATGGCCCATAAACCGTTCAGATCTTTTCCGTTTTTCTTCTTCGGAATGAATAGGTTTACCTATACGTGATTCAGACATTTTTTTTCTGGTGGATAAAGAAACCTTTCGTCCAGTGCTCTTTTTACGTAGGATATCTCTGACACAATTACTATGTGTCTTACCATAAAAATGATTTTTGTTGCCAGTAAAAGCAGCAGATAGTTTGAGTTTGTGCTCATCAGAGAGAGGCTTACCGTAACCAGGGTGCCCTTCGCCAGAAAGAGCACAACTTCTACCACAAAAATCACTCAGCTTATGTTTAAGAGTTAAATAAGGCTCTTCACATTTTTTACATGAATCCATGTATATATAACTATGCCTCTTATTTTTAATAAAAACACCATTACGTGTAAGTTTTATTCCTTTTAAATTATCCCAACAAATTTCCACATTAAACCAACTTTAAAGTTCCATCCCACTCGTCAAGTTTGGGACTAAATATTTTATAATCATTATACTGTTTAGCCTCTGTAGCCTCATAGAGTTTTTCTTTGCTGGTTATAATATCCCTCAAATTCTCCACTCTTTCTTCAAAATTTTTACCAGGAACGCCTTTTCCACGTCTATTATGTCCATGAAATCCAATGTGTTGTTGACGATTAACCTTAGGCATGTAAACATACATATCCTCATCAATCATAGCAGCATCAACAACGCGATTCGTGAGCCCGGCTTGTTGATTGTGTTGTGAATCCTTATACTTATATCTACCACTCTTCTGATGGTCTTTATATTTCTCATTTAGTGCAAGAACAACACCAACAGGGTTGGTATAAAATGCTGGTACTGAACAAGGATAAATGTATCTGTCATAAAAATCTTTATTAATTAAAGGAGCTAAAGCAGCGTAATGATGCCCCTTATAAATTTCACCAACATCACCATTATCGTTATGGTTATAGCCAGATAACACACTGAACTTACCTAAATCAGGGTGTTTTAATAAAGTATCCATGTACTTAAAATAAGTTTCATGCACAAGAACGTCGTCCTCTATATAAATAACATTTTCTTCTGCCTCATTAAAGGCAACCTTCATACCTTCCAATATGTTGGCTGACAACCCATATCTATGTTCTCTTACAACATACTTAAAAGGATATTTATATGATTTCATTACATCTATTACTGATTTAGGCGTTCCAAATTCAACTATAAATATAGTGTCAAACTCAAAATCACCAACAAAATGTTCTCTTGCTTTTTGTTCATATTCTAACGACAAATGTAACATCTCTGGTCTATTAAATATTGGTCGAAGTATTACGTTTTTAGCCATGAAGTCCTCCTATAATATCCATCCTATTTGATAGTCATCTATAATTCTTTTATAACCCAAATTCTTCATAAGAGCCGCTATATAAGCACCTTTGCCTGATTTGTTATTCTTATGATCATCAATGGTGATTATAGTACCCTTACTTAATTTACCCATAACCACACATAACTCCTTCATATGGTGTAACATAGATGGATGTGGTTTACCAAAATCAATATCAAATGAATCTAAATATAACAAATCTATGTCTGTCTCTGGTTTGAATTCCCATAAAAACTTTACACTGTCACTACAATATAATTCAGTTTTCTCACTTGTCAACTTATTTGCTAAATTAACATGTGTTTCGTTTATATCTACACTTATTACCTTACCGTCGTAGTGGTTAACAAACTTATCAAACAACACAGTACTCATACCGTCACCACTAAAGTTGTTTTTGCGGCGGGCACAACCTGTCTCTATTATTAAATAATAATCCTTTTCCTTTGCTTCTAAAATTTCAAACAATTTTCTAAATGTCTTGGCTCTTTTGTCAAGTTTATTACTGTAATTCTTATCATAATACTCTATGAAAGACATTTGTTTGGATCTCCTACTATTATATAATTATTAAAAGACATATGTATATTTTAAATTACCACAATCCCAAATTCTATTCCAACCTTGTGCTTTTCTTAATTCCCACTCAGAAATATCCTTGGGCTCATCTTCTTTCTTTCTAAGAGCAAATCTATGTATCTTTTTTTTATTTTTAAAATACCAATAATTAGGTGTAGTTACACTGTCAAACTTAAATCCTATTTTTTCATATAAATTACCAACAGACCACCTGCGGTCTGCGTATGTAAATAATATACTGCAGTTGTGATTCCTTATAAAAAATTTAATAAATTTAGAAGCCATACCAACAACAATTGTATTTTTTTTAGAACAGAATCTACTAAGTTCGTACATATATTTAATATTTTTTCTATATCCTTTAGATAAAGATGGTTTAGAAAACGTCATCACCGATATCAATTTGCCCATAAAAAAAGATCCCAACTTTACACTGGACCCTGTATATCCTTGTATATGATTTTTAATACAAAATTCTCTTGCTTCGGATACGGGTATTTCTTTAATATAACACTTCCTAGCATAAACTCTATTCACATTGTTATAAACCCCAAGTATGTTTGATATTCTAGAAAAAACTATAGCCTGGTTGTCAAAAAATTCATCTTCAAATATTGTAATTAAACGATAACCATTCTTGGTGCATTTGTCAAGCTTATTTATATGATAATTTCTATCTTTACCCATTAATTCTGAATGCCAATACAATCCACAGTACTCAATAGCTATCTTTTTTTCTGGAATTACTATGTCTAACTCTAGAGGGGCTATTATTTCACGGTCATTTCTTACAATATTAAATCCCATGTCAACAATGAAATCTCTTATTAGTACTTCCTGATTAGATGCACCATTACCAGAACACGCTGTACACCTAGAATATTTATGTTTCCAATTATTCCAACTCACATAATATTTATGCCCGATAGGACATATTAATTCTAATATTTGATTTGAATTATAATAATTTTTGGTTAGAATTCTATACCCCTCAGAAATTATTGATTCTTTTATAACATCAAAACTTAATCTGATTCCGCCATTACAAATTGGGCATCTTCTACCTTGTATAAAAGCATGTAAACTTGTGTCGTATATATGATCTTTATTACATTCAACTGTTATTTTATCAGACACGTTTCTATATTCTTTTGATATAAGTTTATATCCAGAGTTGTTTAAAACCTCTTGAACATCACCTATAGTTTTTTTAGCGGTGCCATTACAGAAAACACACCTGCTGCCACTTCTAAAATGATCAATTCTCAGATAATGAATGTGGCCATTCTGACATTTATATTTTATAGGTTGTTTTGAATTAAGATACTTTGTATCAATAACCGTATATCCAACTTCAGCAAATTCTTTTTTTATAACATCCAAACTAAGTTTAGCATTGTTACTACAATAAGGGCACCTATGTTTTCTTTTTGAATTCCAGTCAGCCCATTTTATTGAATGTGTATGCCCCTTAGGACATCTATATTTTAATTTACTTACAGCATTGATATAAAATTCAGATAGTAATTCGTAGCCTTCGAATTCAAAAGCCCTCCTTATATAATCTATTGTTAATTTTTTGGACATATCAAATACTCTCAATTTCTTTAATTATTTTATTTCCTATACATTCCCAAGAAAAATTGTCTGATATATAAGACTTTAATATACTACCTTTTTCCTTTGCTTCTTGTTGATTCTCATATACATACTTCATAAGTTCAGCGCCATTCAAAACGTCAGGTTCTGCCCACAACTGTGATCCCCTATACCACGGAGACCATGGCATCCCTGACACTGGAGTAAGGCTATAATTGACGAGATAACTATTATCTTCCTTAGCGTATTCTGTCGCTCCACCAAAACCAGTAATTAAAATAGGATTACCATTGGCGCCGGCAGTAAAATGACTTAGGCCAAATCCTTCGCCCCTATCCAACGAAACATAACAATCACCGCGGTCATGTAATCCTAAAATCTCGTCATTAGTAAGCATATCAGAAATAAGAAAAACCTTGGCATGATTATCCATTGGCATAATGTGTTTAAGTCTTTTTAATGTGCTTCGTATTGCATCTCTTTCTGTGTCTGAATAATCACTTCTGTAAGTCTTCAACACTAATGCTACATTCTCATTGTTCTGGAAAGCGTACCAATAAGCCTTTATAAGAGCTAATGGGTGTTTTCTTTCATTCCACTGAAAGATTGAATAGAACATAAACGTGTCATCAACCACACCACTAATCTTATAAGGCTCTATGCCGTCAAATTCGCTCATATTAATACCGTGTGGAACTACTCCAATTGGTATCTCAACTCCGCTTTCTTTAAAAACCCCCTCATTCCAAGTACAACCTACTAATACTTTATCTACATTTTTATTAATGTAGTCTGACCAGTCAGGATGTAATTTTGTAGTTTCCCAAATGGTATAACCTATGTTAGTTTTATCATCTTCTCGATATTTTTCCCAAAACTCTGGTGTAGTGTGTATAAAAACTATATTATAATCTATAGATTTATGCACTAAATCATTTAGAACTTCACCATGATCCCCTAGATCAGGCCTTATTGTTTCAAAAGATACAGGGGTCAACGTAATAGGCACCCCTAATTCATGTAGAGCTAGTATGTTACCTCTACATGCTTGTGCGTAACCCGAGCCGTCAAAAATCGGCCCGATATACTTTATTCCCTTTAACTCCATAATTTCTCCCTTAATTAAAAAATCACATTTTATAGGTTCTTAATTTTGCAAGGTCTTCTGCATACCCATATAAATGAAGGCCTTTACTCTCAACAATCATCTCACCATCTTCAACACCGATTTCAGACGCCATGTATTCTTTAAGATTCTGTATCCCGGCTAGATTTGCTGAAAAGCCGCCCCAGAGATCCCAGGATCTGAAATAAACAAAGAAATGCAATTTGTTATCTTGAATTCTTGTATCAATGTGTCTTAAACAGGGCGGGTCTCTTAAAATCATGTCTGATGGTTGAGCTACCTGTAAAACTATTTGATTATTCCTATATCCTTTATTTTTATAGGTCCATATAGCCAACTCTATTTGATTTAAAAAGAAAAACGGTATATCATCAAATCCTGGATTTTCTTGATCCCTATTAACTATATTCTTATCATCATTCCAAAATTCATGATCATCGTGATAGTATATATTATTCATATATTCCTGTGGTTTTGGTTTTACCAAATCCCTAGCATAGTCAAACATAAATCCCTTCGTTAATCTTTCACCATACGTATAAGATTCCCCTGGCTCCTTATGCCCCGTCATCAAATATTCTATATAGGATCGATCGTATCCTTCACCCCCGTAAATGTAAGCCTCTTCAACAGGATTTGGGATTCCACAAGAAGGGGGGATATCAGGAATCAAAGGGACGGTGCCAGGGAATTTAATGTGTCCAGTAAAATAGTCATATTCCAGACGAATCTGGCCGGCATATGATCCACGATCAACGGTGAATCGTCGGCCATGATCTATAATATTGTGAACCGCCTGAAACCATAAATCTGGTAAATCCCTTGCTTCTATTAAAACAGGTTTTAACATATTAAACCTCCGTATTTTTGTTACATGGTTGACTCACAATCACACCGTCGGATCTAATAACTCTATGTTCACAAGCACAATCTTCGAAATGGTTTCTGCTTAAATGAACTTCGGGTCTTTTAGATTCTTTTCCTTGTTTAACCCTCCTCAACACATGAATTTTGTCTGTTTCTGGGGTTGGAGTTACATTGGCCTCTAAATAAACACCATCTATAACATGTAGATTATAGACTCTGTGCTTTATAAGGTTAGAATAAACAACAACATCCTCAGTGTGGTCCTCACACAATTTATAGACATCATAAAAATTGGGATGTGCCAGCGGTTCTCCGCCAGATAATATTATATGTTCAAATCTTCTACCATTTAATACTTCAGCTATTCTATTTATATCCAAAAAATAAGCTTTTTCGCGATCATTAGTAATGTTGGTCGAACAAAACCTACATCTATGAACACAATAATTAGTAAGTTCTATTGTTATCTCCTTCTCCATAACACCTCCTAGAAAGATTCAGTCTGTAATACTTTGGTACCCTCTTCTTCATTGACCTTATCATCACGGTTAGCCTTAAGATCAGTAGATGCGCTGTCAAACAAATCAACCCAACGCTTGGCAATACTATCCTGCCAAGAAGTCTCGTTAACTACCCAAGCATTTGCAATCTCTGCTTTTTTCTTAGCCTCGTTAGGGTTATTATAAACATGAATAAGTGTATCTATCAAATCCTCAGTATCAACGAGTGGTCTAATTATCTCATTGTCATTTGGGATAACAGAAAACAAACTAGGATTGGTGCCGCTTTTAACCAGGTAACCTTTGTCCTCAGTAATATTCTCCACCATTGCTGTATTTGCTGGCATAACTACAGGCGTTTTTGTCGCCATCGCCTCGTGCCAACTCAATCCCCATCCCTCGCCCAAAGTTGTACTCATAACAACATCGCTTGCATTATAAATCATATTAACAATCTGAGTTGGATAACCCTGATTAGGACCAAAATTTTCAGGAAATACTACATCCTCAGTGGTGCTGAGCCCGTAAGACTTGCACACTGCAGGAAGATCCCAACCTTGATCCTTTTGAGCCATATGAAGATATAAAATAGAATCGGGAACTTTCTTTCTAAACTCACTAAAGGCGTGTATAGTTCTAGGAATATCTTTTCTTTGCTGGTTTCTATTCAAGTTTGTGATAATAAATTTTTCGTGATGACGGCCAAAATATTTACGTCTAAACTCAGCAATTTCTTCCTTCTTCATAGGAAAAAAATCAGTAACATTAGCGCCGTGAGGAATTATATCTATATCACCCTTATATGAGGGGCACACCTCTCTCGCTTGGTCTCTACCAAACTCAGAATAAGCTACTAAATGATCAACAACACTAACATTCTTAATCCACTGCTCTTTAGGTATACCGTCGACAGGGAAATAGCAAATAGATTTAAATGGATCATGATGTTCTTTAAGATGTGGAATTAATTCTGGTAAAAACTCAAGAATAAAAGTATCCTGAAGAAAGAACAATATGTCATAGTCCATTCTAGGGATCATACTACAAACCTTTTTTCTCCCATAAGGGTCTTTTTCTGAATTCGTCCCCGTCGGAAACACACGGTAAGGAAAGCCATGAGGATCACCCCAATAATTAATACCTAAAATATCAATCGAGTATCTACCAGTTTTGTAAAGAGCTTCAAGGATGTTTCTAGACACTGTACCAAATCCAGTGGCGCAGGTCGGACTATCACAATAAGCCAACACTTTAATTTTTTTTTCTGACATTTATAAATCTCCTTTTCCATTATTTCTTTATTTTTTTAGTTGCCAAAAACGGCGAAGTATAGTTTGTATAAGACGCCTTCTCTACAGCGACTTTAACCGCGGGATTCTTTTCTGCATAAGTATCTACTGCTTTCTTATTTATATTAACAAGCTTAACAAAATCATCATGAGGTACAATTTTACTTATATCAGTAGTATTATAATTAGTTCTAGAACTCTGTCTTATATACAATTCCTTCTCACCAAGATCGATGTTCTGTTGATCTGTTTTTATTTTTTCAATAAGAACCGAACTAATCTCTTTCTCCCTCATCTCTAAAATCTTTTTAGTGTTCTTTATTTTTGCCCATTCATCATGCAAATCAATTATAGGAGTGTTTGTCATAGATAAAAACTTATAATCTGATTTATCGCACGCACTTTTGTAAGAATCACAATACTCTTTAAAATCACACCATGGACAGAATATATGTAAATCCTGTTTGGGTTGCTTTTCATCATTAAAATCAAGCATTTCTTCATATAAATTAGCCAAATAAGTATTAAACTCTACCCTTTCCTCAGGTGTCCTATATGAATATACCATTTCAGATTTTAATACATCCAAACTAAGTATAATTCTTTTATAGTTTGGCCAAGTTTTATGAGCCACTAAATCATATATAGATAACTGCGTATCTGCTTTCAATTGGTCAGATGTAGGAGCTGTTTTAGATGTTTTATAATCAACAATAAGTAACGTGTCTTCGTCTAATTCAATAACCTTATCTATAGCGCCCATTAAAGGGACTCCACTGTCGGTAAAGAACTCATTCTTTTTAGTAAATCCAAATTTTAACTCAAGGCCTATTATCTTTCCACCAGTATCAAAATTATCTAATCTCCTATTAACTAGTTCCTTACCTTCAGCATGTATTGACATATCTGCTATACCTTCTTGTATAGAAGTCTTATCATACATATCCATAATTTTCTTTCTATCTGTCTTGGTAAACTTACCTTTATTCATCCATATATCACCAGCAAGTTCCAAAGATTCATGACAAGCTAAACCTAATTTAAAAGCGGGGTTGGGTACTTTAGGATACTTTGTATAATAATTAGCCCAATATTTGTATTTACAACTTAGAAACGAGCTCACTCTTGTAGCACTAAGTTTTATACCTTTACCCTTAAAATCTTTTTTAAGCATCGAATATCCTCCTAACAACTATATAAAATTAAATATTATTAAAAATTGTAGTTTAATAGAATTGTAATAACTCCCCCATCGAATGGCATTACTAAAGTTTCAACTGAAATATTTTTATAACCTATTTCAAAAGTTGGAGACAAAGCCAATGACCAACCATTAACATTAGGAACATACTCACCGTAGCCATAAAGGAAACCAAAATATAAATTTCCTCTTAAATAAACATGATTTACAAATAATTTATTAGTTTTCCATTGTCTGGCTAAAAAATGACTTCGTTTAAAACTACTATTTACAAACGTTGATGCTGCCCAATTATTATATTTGATACCAACTATTTGATTGTTTTCATTTAATTCTGAGTTATTATTAAAATGTTTTGTATATAATCCAGTAAAAATAGAGACATCACCGAATGATAATGACGGTGTTAATAAATAAAATAATATTACAATTAAAAATTTTATTTTTATCATAACTTCCTCAGATTAATATCTTCTTAAAAACAAACAAATTTATCATATAGAGATTCCGAATCCTTATATTCTCTATCTTTTTTATTATGTCCGCCTATAATCTTCTCAAAATAATAAACACTTTGAGCGATTGCATTGACTATGTTCTTATGGGTTTCATACGACATGTTCTTATCTTCCCAACCATAGATATCGATTATAAAATTATATAGATCACTCTTGTTATTGGTACCAAAATAATTCATCAACGGTGTTTCGTTAATCATAAAAGGCTTTGCGGATGTAGCACTCAAACATCTATCTATTAATATACCAATAACACCGTATATCGTCTTTAATACATTTGGTTTCATTTTATAAAAAGCTTCGCCTATAATTATATGAGAAGGTTTATATTCCTTAATGATTTTAAGTATAAATTCCCTAGTAAGAATCAATTTTTTATATGTTCTATCCCTGAAATTTATACTAACCTCGCCAACAGCGCCAATCCTGTCCTTCACGCTGTAACTCCAACCAATTCCAGTACTAAATACATTTAAACTTAGAATACCATATTTACGTTTCCTCATTAAGTCTCCCTTATATAAGAATTATTTGGTACATCATCAAACGAATAAAACTCCTTCTTAAATTGAATCTTTAAGTTATTGAACCACGCTCTCATTACATTATTAGAAACTTTAAATTCTTTTGCTAAATCCTTTATGCTAAGTCCATCTAACCAATATCTATTATAGATATAAATTCCTATAGAACTAGGTAAATCTTTTTCGGCCAATTTCATTTTCTTATCTTTAACCACACGATCTGTGTTTAAAAAACATAACCCTAATAGAATACTATCGCATACGTCATTGTGCTCCATTGTAAATTCAAAAGATAAATCCATCTCATTATTTATAAATTCTACAACATCTTCCTTTCCCTTTAAACTAAAACAAGCTCTTGCATGTGTGGCATTGTATGTAAATATATTTCGATGAACTTTATTATAACTTGTATATATAACTCCGCCTCTTAATTCACAAAGTAATTTAAACGTCTTAGCATTCTTACCTTTAAATACATCCTCTATAACAACTATATCAATATCATTAGTATCAAAAATAAAAGATATAACATCTACTATATAAACTAATCTCAGATATGTATCTATACCAGTACGGGGTTTTATAGCCCCATATTTTCTTAATTTACCATCGCATAATATGGACCAACCTGTACTAGTTAAAGATAGATCTAGACATAGTATATTAGTCATTAATAGACTCCAAAACTTTTATCTGTTCTTCTGTAAGAGTGTTGATGTTTGGCATAATCATCTTTAATTTAACAAATAAATCACCTGGCGGGGCATTATTAGTTCCTTTACCGCCTATCCCTCTATAAGCCCTTATCTGCCCATCACCTGTACCTGGTGGTATGTCCACCTTAATTTCTCTATCCTTAATGATAGTTTTACCTAAGCCCGAACATATATCACATTTATGTAATATCTCTCTACCTCTTCCTGAACATGTTGAACAAGTTCTTCTAGTATTAAAAGTAATGCCGCCTTGTGTGGATACTTCACCGACAATACCATGCCCATCACAATTATTACATTGTTTGGTTTCTTTGGCGCCGGAACCGTTACAAGTGACACACACATCATCATAGTCTACGTTAAATTTTATTTCTCCGCCCCTTATAAGAGTTATGATAGGCACTTCTTTCATGTATTTTAGATCTCTTCCTCTTCTAGGGATGTTCTCTGGGGGTGCATTCCTAAAATGCATGCCATTATGCATGTGCCGCCTGAATACGTCTTCAAAGCCGCCCATTGTCGCTCCAGTATGCACATTAAATGGATTAGGATTGTCATATTCTTTGCGCTTTTCTGAATTCGACAGTACAGAGTATGCTTCATTTATCTCCTTAAATTTATCTTCAGATTCTTTATTACCTTGATTTTTATCGGGGTGATGTTTCATAGATAATTTTCTATAAGACTTCTTTATGTCTTTTGGAGAAGCGTCTCTATTAACTCCTAATATATCATAGTAATTCTTAGCCATCTACTACCTCCAATTCAAAACCACAGTCAACACATTTATATAGACCCTCTCGTTCTTCATAACAAACACCATTACATTTAATACACTTATGAATAAAATCACTCATACTTTTAATACTACGAGAGGTACCATCACCAGCGTCTATTTCAAAACTAGCTGGTCTAATTCCCATATCTGAAGCAATATCAATAAGACTGTCTGTAGATAATAATTCAGGAGGTAGTCTAAATATGGTTTTGTCGACGATATTATCGTTTACGGATTTCCAAAACAAACCACATTCCTTACACATATTTAAATCGCTAGTTATTGATTCATCACAATGGGGACAATAAATACCTTCACTAGCCATAGTGCAATCTTCCATATTGTCACATTCAAAACATTTCATAATAGATTTTCCTTTATCTGGGCAGAACTTCAATGATCTGGCCAACGACATCTACGCTATCTTCTTTAATTCTAAAAGCTATTAAAACAAAAAGTTGATTGGCTTCCATGTCTGGATACTTATGTTCGGCAAACAAAACTTTTGTGACAGATGGGGTATATAGAGTGTTATTGCCTTCATCAAATAAATTAAAAGTGCCGTCTTCTTCAGTAAAAATCTCAGGAGCTAAGTCAACGTAAGACCCTGTTCTACTAATATTAATAGTTACATTATCATTAATTATCTTGAATTTATAGTTCCTAGCCGGGAATAGTACCGCTGGCGGTGTTCCTATATTTATAGAATCTTTGGGGGCGGTTTCAATCTTAAATTGATTCTTAGAATTATCAACATTTTTTGGTTTCTTTTTAGTCATAAATCCTCCTATTTAATTATAGTAAAAGTGTCAACAACAACTTCTGTCCAAAACTTTTTAGAATAGCCATTACAAAACCTACAAGATCCATCAAAAGATCTTTCTTCTATATGACCTAATATACGCACTATTTTTGATTTGTCAAGGGCACCTAACGTTTCAGCGTTAAACCCCCAAGCAGATATCTTACAATATTGATATCTATTAGATTTATCTTTGACTGGTATAGCGACCTTTGCTTTAAGCATTGAGGAATTATTTTTGCCCACAATTTTTAAATTAGCATCAACTATGTGTCCAGATAATATTACAAAATTTTCTCCATAATCGGACATTTTATCTCCCTAAATATATCTCTTTAGATAATCAAGTGCCTGTTCTCTAGTTAAATCAGCAGGATCTAAGCCATTACCTTTATCGTCTGTTTCCGTTATAAATATGATGTCTGTAGGGAATTTATTGTTTATTGCCTCGTATGATTTTAATGCCCCAACAACACCGGCCTGATCATTATCAAACATTATTACTACGCCTTTGAGCGCGTAGGAACAAAGAATGTTTATTTGCCCCGATGTTATAGTAGACCCCATGATTGCAACTACATTGTGTATTCCATATTCTGCCAATCTCCAAACACTTTTAAAGCCCTCCACGACAATAAGTGGTTTATCGGAGGCAAACTTCTTTGCCTTATTAAGATTATAAATAATTTTATCTTTATTAAAACCATATGTTAGTATATATTTCTTATCATAACTTATGCCCTCACGTATGTCCCTTAACGAATAAGCCACCAACTCCCCTTCTGGATCTCTTATCGGTATTACATCTCTTATAAGTTTATCGTCATCAACATATCCGCCGCCTATTTCAAAAGCATTAAGTATGCCCTCAGAAAAACCATCGCTTCCAAATTTATTAGATCTGACAGATCGATAACCTAACAATCTTTTCTCACTGACCGCTTTGGCCTTGTTGTCACTGTCGTTATTTTGATCTATAAAAGAATCACGCTCTTTTATTCTTTTAAATCTTAAAAATCTTTTCCTATCAGATTCTACGTAACCACATAATTTTTCCAAATAACCAACAGCATCCGTAAATCCAACACTGTTTACAGATCTTATCAACGCTATAATGTCGCTACCGAACACCTCATGACAACGTCTAGTAAAACAAACCCAAGATCTTTTTTCTTTATTGAACCTAAATCCCGTTGTGTTATCTCCGCCATGAATTTTACACGCTGCTCTAATTTCTTTAGAAGTTTCCCTAGTGACAAGGAAGCCCAAAGATTCAATTAAATACCTAGGATCAACCATATCCTTTAAATAATTAATTTTATCCTTGACATCTTGCCAATCTTTCTCGTTACTGTTAGTATAACTGGTCATCGCCAAACTCCTTAAAATTAGCACCGCCATGATTCACCACATCGTTTGTAGACAGCGCCTTAACAAGTTGATAGGCGGGGGCTGCTTCTTTTATTGTAAGAACGTCTTTAAAAAAATAATAACCAATACCTTCCTCCGAGGTTAGACCACCGCGCCTAGTATCTCTAATAACTAGTTTATGTGTTCCGCCCTTATATCCACCCATCTTCAATTCTTCTTCACTTTTCCTCATCCACTGAGCAACAACGTCGGCATATCTTGCAATCTTGTCACTATCTGCTATATCATTGCTTCTATTTATTTGCACCGCTGTTAAAGCTGGTATCTTTAATTCTATAGATAGATTTTTTAAAGCAGTGGTAACATCGCCTAATATCTGATACTCCTTCCTGCCTTTATCGACAGTACTTAAATCGGGCTCTTTTAGATAGTCAAATATCATAAGCCCTATATTATGTTTACATTTATATTTTTTATATAAAGACACTAACTTATCTACACTGTATCCAGGCATTGTCTCGTGGAATAACATACCTTTTTCTGACACCTTTATACACTTATTAACAATTAATGAATACTGCTCGTCACTATATCCGCCGTGTATAACATCTCTTTCAAATACACCACTCAACATGGATATAACCCTATTCTGCCACTGTTCAAAGGACATCTCAGTATCAACATAAAGCACCGGTGTGTTTAATCTATACGCTACGTGTGCGCCTATATTTGTAAGAAGTGCGCTCTTTCCCATTTTTTTACGTGCCGATATAACCATAAGTGTCCCATCAATCATACCATCTATTTGCTTATCAAATATAGGATAACCAGTAGATATACCAGACCGCTCTATTCTTTTATCTTTTCTTTCTTCTATTATATCTTTAAGACCATCAGCGAAATCTATTGGTTCAGAGATTGATTTACTTTTGGTTGATAAATCTAATATAGAAGCCTCAACCTTACCCATAAGTGAAACACTGTCCAACTTATCAGACGCACTCACTATACGACCCGCGTTGTCTTGTAAAACCTTATAAAGTTTATATTTAGTACTTGATTCCATTACATTATTCAAATATATATCTAAATTGTCTTCAGATACAGACATATTATTTATAGACATTATATACTGGTAACCGCCGACGGATTCTAACGTACCAGTACTTTGTAGTTCATTAATAACCATGGGTAAATCAATTTTTGTAGATCCTCTATCAACTAATGTACATAAAACAGTGAAAAGTATTGGATGGTCAGGGTACAAAAAATCAGATACATCCATCTTGGATCTTATAGAATAAAGATTATTAATGTCTCTAAAACTAAAACAAAGTAACGCTCTTTCATCAACTGGCGAGCAAAAATTATGCTTTGCCTCCTCTGAATTCATATTAATACTTCCTTTCTTGTCTCGTGGTGTACAATTCATTTTCTCTTCTAGTAAGCTCTCTTTTAAATGTAGCAATGAGAGTGTCTATAGCCTTATTTATACCATCAATATATACAAGTTCGTCCATTAATTCGTACATTTCCTCTCTTCTTTTATTCAAAGTTGGATCATTCATTATAAGTTGCTCTGTAGCAACGATCTTAGTTTTATATTTATTAATCATATCCTTAGTTAAAGATACATTAATTGAAGACTCTAAAAATCTTTTTATAGAATTTATCTCGGCTTTAGTTTTATTAACCGTAGAAGTAAAATAAACTAAATACTGTGCCAAGGCTATACAATATTTACTTATCCCTACACCATCAATAGTTTCCAGATCTCTAGCATTAAAAGATAAAGCCTCTTCTACTAAACTAAAATTCTTAGAAATTTTATTGAACAAATAAACCCCTTCTTCCATCATTATGACACCCCTTGATCATCAACTTCGTCTTTATATACATACATACCAGTGCAGAAGTAATCAAATTTATATTCATTAGTCGCTATGTCTCTAAAATTATAATAATCTGACCTCATACCCAACTGTTTACAAAATAAACTCCAGTCACAATAAATAGAATCACCAGTAGATGTACCATCCTTAAGAGGTGTCCAATCTTTACAGTCTTTTTCACATTTTCTTCTATTAGGTATAATTATATCAACCATCGTGTTCTCCTATTCAGCAAAACCGTACTCATCATCAAACGCTTTATTTATTTTATCTAAGACAAGGGACTCAGTTATATTTTCATTATAATAAATCCGTATTAATAAAAAATTTGCATTCTCCTGAACATATTTTCTTTTTAAATTATCTCTCTTTTTTTGATTCAAAAAGTCTCTTTTATCGCTGTGAAAAAATTTATTAAATTCAGTATGCTGCTGACCTTGTACTTCAACTAATAGTCCAGATTCTTTTACATAGAAATCAAAAAACAATCTCTGGCCTTCATATTTAACATAATGTTCCTCAAACACCCTTTTGAAAGGAATAGGCGGATAGATTTTTAATAGTATCTCATGAACTTTATCACTGATGGCACTCATAGATCTCCTTTAATCCTACAACATCTAATACTTTATCTTTAATTTCCTTAAATAAACCACCATCTTCTCTTAAATTAATAACTGTAGCGTCTCTACCATTACCTATGTTTTCATTATTATATTTGAACCAAGCTCCTGCTGTATCTACTACACCAGTATCTACAGCCATCATTAATACTTCCCTATAATTCTCATAACCTTCACCGTAGATTAAGTCTACTTCTGCCTTTTTAAAAGGAGCAGCGAGTTTATTTTTTTCAATACAAAATTCTGTTTTATGTCCATAAACCTCACCATTGTTTCTATCTTTATCCACCAATCTTCTACTTTTAGCCTCCGGCCCTCGAACAGAGATTCGGCCAGTGGTATAGTAATTTAAAGCCTCCCCACCAGTAGTTATTTCTGGATTAGCATATTTATTTCTAGTTATTTTATTTCTTAACTGGTTAATAAATATAATAAGAGTGTTAGTCTTAGAAGCTATTGGAGCTATACGTCTTAAAGCCTTACTCATAAGCCTAGCATGTTGACCTATGAACATGTCCTCTATATCAGCTTCGGCTTCCTGTGACGGAATCAAAGCGCTCACACTATCAACAACGACTACAGATAGTTCGTCTGATTTTACACACTCCTCAAGTATAGTTAAGTTCTCTTCACCAGTATTCCCCTTACCATACAATAACTTAGATAAATCTACCCCATATGATTCTGCTAATTTTTTATCAAGACTATGTTCCGCGTCTATAAACATACAACCTAATCCCTGTTTCTGGGCCTCAACAATAACACTTAATGCTAGGGTGGTTTTACCTGAACTATATGGACCATAAAATTCATATATTCTACCAAGCGACACACCGCCATTACCCAAAGCTAAATCCAATGATATACAGCCAGTAGAAACAGTTCTTATAGGTTCCTCTTCAAACTCGTCTAACCTACATATAACATCACCGTACTTCTTTATTAAATTTTTCTTTGCCAAATCAAGACCGCTCTCCAACTTAATTTTACTTTTAGTTTCGGCCTTAGATTTGTCTTCGCTTTGTTTTTTCTTTGCCATTAAATACTATCTCCTTCTAATATATTATTTAATTCCTCAATATCATAACCTAACCTTGTCTCTCTCTCAGCATTGTTCATGTATTCGTCTGCTAATTGATCTGCTCTAAGTTCGCTTTTAATCACGGTGTTTTTATTCAAAATAGATATTGCCTTGTCTGTAATCCAACCTAAGTTACTTTGACCAAATATAGAAAAATTTAATGTATCTTGTTCTAATTTCATACTATCTAAATTATCAACTAAGGTTTTAATTATCTCAGCACATTCAAGTAAAGCAATTTTTCGATTAATATTTCCTGATGTCATTCTAGATTTTAAAAATAAACTCGATATTTTTAAATTTCTTTTGCCGTGGCTATTACCTGTTGCCTCTATTCTGTCAGGATTCTTAGCTGCCATCAAGCCATAAAACAAAGTTATCAAATCATGATGACTGTTTATATTATTTAATGAAAAATCGAACGGCTCTAAGACTTTATAATCCGCCTCGACCAGTATAGATCTACATGTTTCTAACAATTTACGAGCGCCAGACTCTGGATCTATAAAATTGGGTTGTTCATGTTCTTTTAAATTTATTTTTAATTCTTTTATCAACTGTTTATCTACCATTAGTATCTTCTCGATATAGGCATCAATAATGATTTTTGATTTTCAAAATTAAAAGAATCAACTATGACAAATGTATCAGAGTTAGAAAACTTTATGAAGATTGTATCATCTTCAGTGGATAATATAGCCTGTATTAATACATTACCATCAATATCAATTACAAAATTGCCATCAAAATCTATATTATCTGAGTATTCAAAATCCATAACATCGCTTGAAAGATATATTTTTCTGTCCTTAATAGTTAGTGTTAATCTATTATAATCACCTGAATCTAATAAATCGCTGAAAGGCAGTAAACTTCCTTTAAGAATATCCTTGTTTAAAGAAATTACATTTTCATATTGATCAAACATGTATTTATAATCAGGGAAGACATTGTTGTTTGAAGTATTACCAGAATAAAGAATATTATCAAACTTAACTTTAATCTTTCTTTCAGTAACTTCAAACTGCAATTGAGTTTCGTCGCCTATGGCCCTACGTAATCCCATAATAAAATCATACTTTATTACAAAATTACCTTCTTTTAGATCACTAATATTCTTGATAGAATATTCAGAAATGACAGTACCATTAGTGCCAACAAAATATATATTCTCTTCGTCAAAACTAATGTTCATGTTTCTAATTGCAGGAACAGGATTACCGGGGTTAATAGCGTAAAGAACTTTACTAAGCGCCTTTCTAAATATTGAAGAATTTATAACAAAATTTTCTTTATTAAAGGATTCGGGGCGATCTATAGCCTCAGGATCAAAGCCTTTAAATTCAACCCGGCCGTGTGATTTTTTACCATTTTCACAAATATTAGCGACGGTTATTATTAAACTATCAACAGCCGCGTCATATTTAAAATGAAATTCTTTCAGGCCAGTTTTGCTACTCTCATCCCAAGAAAGAAAAGAAGATACGAAAGACTTAATGTTAGTATAACTAACAGAACAAACACCGTTTGTAATTATTCTATTATTTGTTGAGTCAACCACTAGTGAGTTAGACTTATTGTCAGATATAAATACTAATCCATCAGAAGAAGCATCTATAAGTATCCTACCTGTGGTGTCATTCGTGTTATTTTTGGCAGTAACACTCAATAATTTTACAATATTTTGAAAATCTGAAGTCTCTATATAGAACTCCATTCCATTATTACCTACAAAATTCATAAGTTAAATCTTCCTTTTCGTTAAATTAACACAAGTTTCCATTAATAAATGTAGAAACACTCCTTTGCCTTAATTAAATATAATACACATTTTTTGTTTGTCAAGTATTTTTTTTATAAAACTTCCAAAGTAGTATTTGTAGTATAAACAACAGTAGGTTGAGTACCGACTATGGTAGAACTTAGAATGTTATTAGCGTGTTTTATGTACATAGGAACTATAGAACATCCCAAATTAACACTCTTAGAAGAAGTATATATATAAGAACTCAGATCGCTATACGGTATATCAGTAACATGGTCTATAAGATACCTTACGGCCTCATCTACATCATTAAATTTCTGTAGATCATACAACAACCTTGCCCTGTGTAATCTTCTTTTTACTTTAATCCTATTAACAACGTTTGTAAAGGATCTAACATTAACGACCCATCTATCTAGATCATCTATTTTGTAAACTTTACTCTCTGCATCAACAAAAAAGTAATCCTCAACTACAGACTTAAATGATATTTCAACATCTTCTTTACCATTCTCCCAACCATTATATTCTAAATCATAAACTCTTTCCCAATTCTTAGAATATTTAAAGCTATAGTCTCTCAAATATATACCCGTTATTGATGAACCAAGATCCTTAGTTATGTGTATACCAGTTATTGAAGCAGGTAAATAACCCAAACCATTAAATATTTTTATATATAATGTAAACTTATCGATTTCCTTATACAAATAATTAGGCAAAGAAATATTTATAGACAATTTATCTACAACAACATTTTGGGCATGAAAACCTACAGTCGCGCCTAAATCTCTTCTAACTTCTGAGTCAGATACCCCCTTAACGTAAGCAGATATGTCTCTTAGATACACAGGTCTTAAAAAAGCACTTAAATCCACACCCATAGACCATCTACACGAAGCATTTATTATAGCATAAAGATTTTTATGCTCCAACGTCGCTATAGGTAATAACGTAGATAATCTAACAATCTTAGGATAGATAGATGCTGCTAAATTATAGGTACCGCCCACGGCATTAATATATGCCGTTAAATTGGGCGCTGCTATGCACTCTATCGCGGATATTAAATTGGATGCAGCAAACCCCTGCAGTGTTGTAGGTAGATTTATATAATTATGTATGCTAGCCACAGATGATATGCGTACAAGTAAATCAGTATACCCCCCAGTACCGGTTATGTTCGCTGTGAGATTAAACGGATAGTCCAAACCATTCAGTATAGCACCTAAATCCCTTATAGCCCAACCATGAATGACTGACCTTATATCAACGGGTTGAATTGGATATATTATGGCCCCTATATTATTTAAATATGTAGCCCTTATTATAGCTATTATATCTTCGTATGCAAATCCACGTATAGATATTCCTATATCTCTATAAGCCTCTCTAACCCAACCCTTAATGCGCGCTTTAAAATCTACCCATGGATGTGCGCCTATATAAATAGGTAGATTGTTAGAAAATATTACATTTAAAGATGCAGATAAATCATAATACTGCCAACCGCGCAAATAGCCTGGTAAATCTTCTTCAGGCCAAACTTTTAAATATGCAGGTAAATCAACGGGTAGTATTGGACTAATCATGGCCTGTAAATCCTGCTTTCTCATAGTGTTTAAAAACGCAGACAAATCTTTATATTGCCAAGCATATATGGAAGCTGTTATATCCTTAGTATTTCTATAAAAAACTTTTAGATATCCAGATAAATCCACAGGTAAATGCATGCCTATTTCTGCTGGGAAATCTTCAATAGCCCAACCGTGTATATTAATTGGTAGATTCGACATAGGATACGGTTTAAGGTACGCACCTATATCTCTAAGCCCAGTATACGTTTTCTTACCTTTAATTATCTGTACACCTTGTCTTCTATAACCTATGACATATTTGGGATAAGATTTAACATACGATGCTCCCTCCTCTTGTAAATTAAGAGTAGAAATCATAGACATAAGCTCTGCTTGTGTATTAAAGATACGCATTAACTTCCCCTATATAGGTGATATAGTTATATCCACTATACCACTTGCTACCAAATGATCATTATACCGACCTGAGGCCGTTTGTGCATAATAATCATATAGAACATTGTCTTCTAAATTAACTACAGAAAATGAAGCACTATCAGATATATATACCATACCAGTGTAAAGACTAGCGTCACTGTCTGCCCATATACCTATTATATCATTGTCTATAGATGCTAATATAGAATATTGTAAGACACCAGCTCCGAAATCAAAATCATTAGGACCAGTAGGATCATAAGAAGGTACATTGTAATTAAAATTAAAAACTATACCAGTAGCAGTTGGTTTGTCACTATACATGTATCCTCCTTTATTGTATTAATTGCGGGTATTTTTTATCCAATACCAAAGCATTATATTCCTCACCTTCTTCATCATCAAGACATACTAAATAATGAGAACCGCTGTATGTTGTATGTATTTTATATCCAGAAGTACCGCTTGAAACAGTCTCATCCATTAATTCATAATCATCTCTCCTATAAGCTCTCACAATTCTATCTAAATACTCGTCTCCGTTTTTAACGTAACCAGTAAATTCATAAGAAGGCATTGGTGGAAACTGTATAACTTCCCAGGTAGCGCGCACGTTTGAATTGGAATATTGATTTCTTTCTATTCTTATTAAATTAGTACCAGAAATAGTTAATTTAATCATACCTTCGCTCGGTTGACCATTACTATTATGAGTAGCGGTGAATGAACTAATATGTGGGATATTAGCTATTGTACTCGAAGGATTAATAGACATTAATATATCATCTTGTTTTATATATTCAGTACCTGTAAAAGTATAACCAGGAGTGGGGCCATATCTTTGCACATAAACATCCAAATCATCTCTAAAAGTTATAACATAAGTATGTATATATGAACTACTAGTATAGTCAAATCTATAGGAATATACAGTGCTTTGGTCGAATAATTCTTGCCATACAAAAACTCTTTGAGCGTAATCATCGTTGTAATTATTAGTTAATGAGGATATAAGCATCGTTTTTTGTGGACTTACAGCAGTAGATAAAGTATCATAAGAATAATAATCCGTAGCAGTAGCCAATAATGTATCTATAGTTTGAACAGTGAATGTATCATCCAAAGATTCAACTACATACCAATGACCATAAGCAATATAATCCTCATCTGCTCTATTAAATGTTATACCTGAAGATGATGTTAGTCTACCTCTGATCATGGCGTCATTCATATAATAACTACCGGAAAATTCGTATGTAAAATACAAGAATGTTTTGGACAAATCAACTTCCTCTATATTCACTACAGTATCGTAATCAAGGTGCTCTATATTAAAAAAACCACGCTGTACTTTAATATAATCAGTATTAAATTCGACTATATACGCCCCACAATCCATGTCACCTGTGGTGCTTGTCCTATAAAAACTGCAAGAATTATCCGCCGAGCTTAATGAAGCGTCTATTAACACATTACTTATATAAGCATACCCATTGTAATCAACTTTACAGGATGTAAACGGAACACAGTTATCCGTATCTTGTCCTTTTGTTAAATATGTAGTAGCACTTTCAGAAGACGATGATTCAGTCAAATATTCAACTGATTTAACAAAACTATCAAAATCATCTACTCTTGGGTCTGTGGTATTATCATCAAAATCTACTCCATCAAAATCAACAACTTGAAACATAGCGTGGACTGTGGTCCCACTTGAATAATAATATCTATCAAACTGGACTTTTGAATAACTATCAACAAAAACAGCACTAAAAAACATATCTACACTGTATCTAGCATTGCTACTAGTATAATCACTTCTGGAAGCCGAACAACACATTGTGTTTATTATAACAGACTTGTTTCCATCGATATTAAAATCCACATCCTCTATGGTTGTTGTATTACCCGCTGTCATAGTAAAAGGTATAAAATTACTATGACGCTTTCCGTCAGTAAATGTCAAAACAAAATATGAATAGTAATGATAATCACCAGATCTCGACCTGACCGCATCGGATCTTATTATATAATCTCTATAGGAGTGAGATCTCCAAAAAGTATCACACAAAGCATAACTACTACTACTTACATAATAAGACGAAAAAAGTATAGATCTTCTGCTATTAATTTCTAAATCCCTGATTGTATCCAAATATGAGACATAATAACAAGAATCTGTATAAGACTCAACTGTAAAATTATTACCTAAATCCTCTATTATAAACCAACTAATAACAACATCGCCTGACGCATAACTGCGTCTAAATTCTATCTCATCGTCTGCGGTAAATATACCTCTAGTAAGAGCAAACCTAGCATAAACACCTTCACCACTAGTTACGTAGTAATTAAAAAATAAAGCTGCCTTTGTTCTATCAACAGTTGTTATAGTTGCAGTATCAGAAGTTGAAGCGGTTAATGTTGTTGTACCTGACTGTACTTTGACTTGTGATGGGTAAAACTCTACGACATATGCTTTGACATTGATTGTGCCTAAACCACCAAGACCTCTTTCCACATGTAAAGAACCAGAACTCACATAACCACGAGTAAACTGTCTATTAAAGTTATTAGTAGTACCATAAGCACCATCACAATTATACGTTATAAATACGACGCAATTTGCATCAACTTGTGACTCACTTAAACTAGAAGAAGTAGAAGTACCAGTTAAAGTTATTTCTTTTAATTCGACACTTTTTACAATAGCCATTTATATCACCGCCGGTACTATATTGTCATATATTAAAGAATTATAATAAGTTTCCGGTACGCTTGTAACGTCATCCAAACATACAATATAGTGTGAACCACTAATTGTAGTTTCAAAATAAAAATTACCGCCAATAGACGTGGTAGAACCTATTAAGTGACCATTATCTCTATCATAAAAAATAACATCTCTTTCAACGTACTTTCCGCGCCTTTTGACAACGCCACTAAAGTATCCTGAGTTTTTTCCGGGTTCTGGAAATTCAACCACTTCCCAATAACAATATAAATTGGTATTTTTTTGTGTGTTTCTTTCTAATGTTAATAAATTACCACTAACAGTAGTTCTAGTGAAAGTAGTACATTCGCCTTGAGATGTAGCCGGATAAGTCGGTGTGATTGCATTCGTAGAGGATACATGCGCTATAGTTCTATTAGGATCTGTATTTCTCGAAAGAGTTACCTCAGTACTTGCATCAGTATAGGAAATATATTTGTAACCTCTCTGTATATTTACATCTATACCATCTTTAAATGTAACAGCATATGCCCTGTAATACGAATCCAAATAATCATAAGTTCTGTATGATGTAAAAGAACCGTCATAATTAATATAAGAGGCTACAGTGTAAGTTCTTATATCCGTAGTATTGTTTAAATTGTTAGATGATGAACCGAATAACATAGTTTTAGTTAAATCAAAACTATTTTCAAACCTATAAGTACCATTATCCGTTCTTTGACCAGTCTGCACAGTAAATGTATCATCTAAAGACTCCACAACCCACCAATACCCGGATTTATATGTACTTTGGTGTTGACCTCTGTTAAAATAAATCGAAGTGGCAGAAGAAATTTCTCCTTTAACCATGATAGTGTTCGCTCTAACACTGCCGGCGGATGCTTCATAACTAAATATTAAAAACGCTTTGGACAAATCAACTGAATCTATATTAATAGTAGTTTCCGATTCATCATCCATCATATGAAACCCGCCTTTTTGTATTCTAACCCTATTTGGATTAAACTCAACTAAGTACAGACTTGCATATATATCAGAAGACGGAGACCATCTATTTATCCTTACCTCCCTTAACAGCGGGACAAAACCAACATTCAACATGAATCTATTAAAATAACCGCCGTGACTATCATTATATGAATGCATTGATAGAAATGGAATACAGTTATCCAAATCAACATTACTATTAATTATGGTTTGCGATTCGTAACCATCAGGAATGTTACAATCAATAAAATTAACAGATCGTATCAGATAATCTTCCCCCATATATTCTTCTGATGGAAAATTTGTATCAATACCTTCGAAATCTATATACGTATATCCAAAATATCCAGGGGTGCCACTATAATTAAACCTATCAAATTGAATTCCACTGTTTGTATTTATAAATTTAGCAGAACCATAAGCAGCGCTGGCATAACCTGCTTCGATCCTACCACTACAATCGCTACTCATGTTAGGTATTATTATAGAATAGTCTATATCTATATCTAAATCCACATCAACTATCTCTTGAACATCTGTGGTATCAAAAGTAACAACTTTTTGACCTATATGTACTTTATTATCATTGAATCTTATTCTAAACACATTATAATAGTCAGTTATACCGTTGAATGAAGATTGGCAATCTATATAAAGTTCATTATCTCTTTTCTTATAACTTCTTTTATAAGCGATGGCTGGAGAATTATGGGCGAGACTATAGGCATGGCTTATAAGAAAGAAAGTATCTTTTCCTTCATTTAAATCATCATAAAATTTGTAAACATAAGCGGCAGAATAACTACCGTATCTAGAAAATGTACTTTGATCTACTGTAAATTGATCATTTAATGCCTCAACTACATACCAATTCATAGTTAGTGTTGTGCCTCCGGCTGCTGCTCTATAAAACTCTATAGTATCGTCTGCAGTAAATCTTCCTCTTGTCAAATAATATCTCGGTTCAGTTCCGCCTGAACATGAATTATTAAAGTGTAGAAACGCCCTTGTTTGATCAACCGAGGTTATACTATCAGTAACTGTACCGATAGTAGTTGCCACTGTCCCAGATTGAACTTTAACTTCTGTTGGGTCAAATTCTACTACAAACACACTAGTATATATAGTACCAGTACTACTTTCTCTATATAAATGTAAGTCACCAGAATATATGTCGGCGCGAACAAATAATTGATTAAATCTAGCAGCATGACTATTCTCACATCTATATGTTAGAAACGGTACACAATTGGCATCCACTTGTCCCTTGGTTAAAGAACCAGAAGTAGTGGTGCCAGTCATTGTTAATTCTATATGCTCAACAGATTTAACTATTCCCATATTTAATTCCTCACATATACAGCGTGTTGTAAACTACGCTCATCTATTATATAAACACCAGAAGTGGTAGCCACAAATAAAGTATTATAACCATCCGTCGCAGTACCTTCGGTTACAAATATATCATTTATGTTATAGTCCTCAGGTAATATACCGCCGCCTATATACCATCTATAATCCGCTCCAGCCCAATTGAATGATGTATTGTACACAACATCTATTGTTTCATCACTACCGCTTATAGTAGTATAATATGCCTTACCTGTGGAAGTTATAAAACATTTGTGAGCATCAGCACCTGGTATTAGGTGAGTCCTATAGTGCCCCAACGTACCAGACGCTATAACATCTACACCCACATCTGTACAACACATTAACAAGTCGTCATTACAGTGTATATACTTTATATTATTAGAAGTAATCGTAAAATCATTGTAATCATTCAAACATTGAGATAGATTATAGGGATTATTATCATTACCACTCACACAGGTCTTTTCAACATATTTTATTCCACTTGCTGAGGTTGCCAGATATAATCTATCATCATTACCACATAAACTATTGAAGCCATCCAAATATGGTATTCTGGCAGTCAGGTTCTCTGATTCTATATTATAAACATCTAATCCAGAAGCAGTAGCAGAGTAGACATAATTTAAATCTACATATACTTGATATAAATCATACTGTGTCATGTATACTTCTACTCCTTCTATAAAATAATAAAATCCAAAACTGCTTCAGTACCTATATCATCTTCACTTAGTAATAATTCATTGCGCACTCTATAAATTTTGTCGGCACAAGACAACACAAAATTTATGTCATCAAAAGCACTTCCAGATACTGCTTGTATATTACTAGAACTACATGATACATACTCTGGAAATACACGCTCTATGTGATCTTCTAATGAATTTTCATGCATAGACCATTCTGCTATAGCCATGGTACCGTTAGAACCGCCCCAATTATCTACACATTCTACTCTATAGACCCAATATTTCTTCGTGTTTGTAAAAGAATATTTTTGCCATCTTGTTCCACCATAGTCATAAAATGGTGTATATGTATCTGTAATACTAAATAAAGTGTCCCAATTTATATAATCATTAGATGCTTTAAACAATATTTGTTTAGGTAAATACGACTCTCCAGAATCAACAACTACTGGATACAATCTAAGTTGGGATAGTACATACTGACTAAAAGATAAATCATATTTATACATAGCCCACTCAGACAAAGATATATTTGATCCATAAGTAGTATCAATTTTTAAAATATAATATCTATAAATAGCAGTATTATTAAAATATATTGTTTGCCATTCATTTGACTGTTCAAATACCCCAGAATATAATAAAGACCAATCTTCGTCTGTTGTAAATCTAGGATCTATATTAGAACCATGAAAACTAAAATCCTTTATCATACCAGACAAGTTTCCATCTTTAGCAAGAACTGATAAACAACCAATCTTGTCCTTATCTGTGTTAAAATCTATAGCAGCATAACCACTGGTAGTTGTTCCTTGCCAGTAGGTATTTTCATTTATGTCACTACTATCATCAGATAGTTTTGAAGCATTGAGGAAGTTAACGTGGTTATCATCAAAATGTGTATACTTAGTGTCAACTAAATTACTACTATATCTTCCGAAATCTATGGTTAGTTTAACCTCGCTTTCAGAAGTAGCATTACTGCTACTAAACCAGGAATCAACAAGCCCTGCATTATGACTGTTATCTGATAATTTATATGGATTTCCGCCAAAACTGCTTTCATGAAAAAACACAGTAGAGGTTAAATCCTCATTATAATTAATAGATTCCAACCCTTGGTGGGGTACATGCTCATATACAACATAAAGGTTACTTAAATCAAAAGTTGGAACATGTTCCCCATAGTCTTCTATAAGAGCAATCCAATCTATATATATCATAACCGCTGAGCTGTTCTCCCTACCATAAATTCTAAAGTAAGTTAGCATAGTATCACCATAGACCTCACGTTCCCAATCATCCACATAATCAGCATACGTACTTCTACTATACATACCGTGATAAAAGTAATCTAAAGGCTCATAATATCTCAATACATTATTAAAATAACTATCATTCTCGATACCTTTTTGCGTACCATTATAGGTAACAAGTGTGGTGCCATCTACCGCATCATGCTTTCTGTCTATACTTCCTTCTGGATATAAATAAAAATTAAATTCATTTTCAGTTCCATAAAAAACATAACCCATTAGATAATATGAAGAGGTAGTCGCCGTTTCATTAAGATATGCGCCGCATTCTAATATCCAATTTTCTTTCTCACTTATAGGAGTATTTAATGACTCTATATAACCTCCAGTATTTAGTCTTAACCTGGAATCAGCAACACCATAAACATCGCTTGAATCCCACTTGGATGCATCCACTGAAGATCCTTCAAAATCATCGGCCAACAAAAAATCCACCGAATTTATATTAGATATACCTGAATCTGTAGTGTTACCCCAAAAAGCATACAAGGGTAGGGTATTATATGCAGATATTGATGGTATCTTAAACCACACAGTAGCACTCCTATCGGTTTGATTCCAAGAAGCTATCCACATATTAAGCACACCGGTACCATTGCTACTAACAGATAGTCTGAAATCTTTACCATCGCTGCAAGCTAAATCAAAATTGAAATTACTTGAATTAAGGGACATCTTCACAGTCAGATCAGTATAGGAATTACCATAAGATTCACTTATAGAAATACCCTGCATATATAAGTAGTCACCAGTGTCTATACTTATTGCATAATCACTCATACAGGTATATCCCACCAGGCTCTAAGATTAGAAGAATGGGAACCTAAATAATTGTTGTTGTGTTGAGGAATGTCAGTCTTTAAATAAACATTTCTATAATTATTTGCTGGTATATCTGGCACCTCTATACTTCTACCGATGTAAACACCATCTACTCCGGGTGATGTATACTTAAAATTCGTATTAAGATATATATCATCAAACTTGGCAGGAAAATTTACATCTGTTGGCGCCTGCCCATAAACTCTCAAATAACCCTCTTTCACGACATCCAGAGTATCAAACGTATCTATGAGTTCCCAAGAAGAGGGTTCTTGTAAACCATCTTGCCAAACTTTAAAATACATATCATACTGTACTCTTCTTAATTTAACACGGTAATAATATGAGCCACTCCAACCACCATAATTTGAGTCAAACAACAGAGTTGTTACTCCCGCATATGTGCTATAAACTCTTATATAATGAGTATGACTCTGAGGAAAAGACATCCGTACACTTATGTTATTACTATCATCTATATAAAAAGGATAAAATACACAATAAGACGATCCTGCGTAACCAGTAGCAACTTTAAATTTGCCGCTAAACTCCCAGGTGTCATCAGTAGATATACGATAAACAGGATGTATAGCTCCAGAATGACTAGCAGTTATTCTAATTTCATTGTCAGAAAAATCCACGGTTCCGGTGCCCTCGTCTTGATACCAGTTCGAAGAAAGTCCGTCATTAAAATCAAAGAACACTATGTCTGCAGTATCAGCAACATCAGCTCTTAAAGTTATTCTTAACTGTCTATATCTTTCTTCATTTAAACTATAATGAGCTGAGGCTATCTTATGCCAATCTAAGGCACCCCAAACAGTATCATGAACGGATGGAAACCTACCACCCCACAATAAATTATCAAAACTATAATCTATAGAACCGGGTCTATAATCTATAGTAGCATTACCAAAACTACATATTATAGATCTAGTACTTCTATCAAAAAAATCATAAAGATTTGAACTTGAATTTTTAAGCCACACACCTGAATCAGATGAGTCCATTATTGATACTAAAGTACTTTGAATATATTCAAAATCTATTCGACCATCAAGTAATATTCTTTTTAAACGACCAACTTCCAAAACCCACAGACCATCTTCCCCTTTATCCCTAGCAATATATTTATCAGCGCCGTCAGCAGAGACCACGTTACTTAGAGTTTCTTCTAATTCACCTTCGCTGTCAAACTTATATACATTGGGAGCAGCTACTATCCAACAACCTCCATCATCTGCAGTAGTTATTCCTGTAGCAGTGCCTTCTAGAAGAGTACTTATACTCACGGAAACTTCCATATTCCCATCTTTATCTATTTTTATTAAATCACCTGTGGTTTTATCTATGTACCAAAGCTTTTGAACATTATTATCATTAACTATATCCATGTCATAGATAAAATCTGTCGTATTAAATAATTTCAAATCCTGTGTCAAACCATATGAATAATGAAATAAATAATAACCACCCACTGTTATGTCTTGGCTTGTTCCTCCGTTTTGGACATATAAATAAAACCACACACCGTCGGCATCATCAGCAAACATATTATATACCTCAGTTTCTCCTCCAGTCCAACTAGAACCACTATCCAAATATATGTCATCATAATCATTTGAATGGTCGTTAGTTTCGTATTCATCATCCGCCTGCCATAGTCTAATATATTCTCCCGTATACTGATAAACATAAGCGTCTAATACATACATTACTCTATTAGGACTTACTACAGTGTGTAAAAAAGTATGGGAAGGCGATCGTTGGTATGAACCACCTTGTTGGGCAAAAATACCCAAATCTTCAGCAAGTGTGTAATCTTCTACCCAATAGTCTCTAGCCCTCCAAACCGAGGTAGTACTTCCATTTCTATATGTATCTACATATCTATAAACTCTATAATTTATAGGCTTGCTGTCACTACTTCTTATCTCCAAAGTCTGTATTGTATCTCCTTCATCCACAGAAACTATAGGAAATGTATATGGTTCTTGTGCATCCAAATCTATATAACTATATTTAGAGAATTCATACTCAAACATATGAGTTTTATAATTACCAACGGTATACTCGCCGGCTAGTACTAATCTTCCATTTTGTATTTCGGTATAATAATGAGTTCCATTTGTCCAACTATCTGAATCAACTATAGTGTAGGCAGCCTCCCTGACACCTAACCAAGAACCATTCTCTGAATTAGAAATATATAATATATCGTCCACATAAGTATTCTGTGGTTCTATAGTAACATAAGCTGTGGAAGTTCTATTACCGCTGTTATATATTGGAATTGTTCTTATTATGGGCTCATCTATTACAGCTGAAAACGTATCATCTATCATGGTACCATCAGTACCAAAATCAACTACATCGTCGTTGTTTATTATATAAAATCCATTTATATCACCATATACAGAGGTACCACTAAGTGTATGTAACAATCTAAGATATCTTGGACTTAGCACACCAGAAGATACAGTACCTACATAATAACCAGAGCCTATAGAAACATCAAAACTTGAATAATTCTCAAATGATTCAGTCTTATAGAACATTTCTATACCAGAAACCACTGTCCCAGAAACAGAAACACTTGTAAAATAATAACGTGCTTCATCACAAGAGATCGGCATGCCTAAATCAACATCTAAACATACTATATCTCCCTCGGAACCTGATACAGTAGATGATGCTGAATTAAGCATTATATTCAGGAGGACTTCAGTTGAGAAATCAACGTTACCTATAGTTGTATTTGCTTCAAAAAAAGCATCTTTACTTAAACTATATTTCATTTAAACACCTATATCCCACTGTATAACTAAACCACTGGTTCTTTTTTCTTGATTTGTTAAACCTTTAGGTATATTTGATTTAACATAAACAGGTACAGAGTCACCGGCTGGAACTTTTTCAAACAAGAAAGGAAGACTACTGTCCCCTACATTATAATAGGTTAGATTATCCTTAGATATACTTATCAATCTACTTGGTTTTATTAAATCACCTTCATTATCTGACTCAATATTTTCCATGGAATCATAAAAATCTGTCTTGCAATAATTATATATTTTTAAATCTGATATTACACCATCAATGGAGGAAGACTCCATCGAAGATGAATTCTCTTTCACTGCCATTGGAGGCTCCCCACCTAAGATAAATTTAAAATATTTGTTATCACCAAAAGTCCAAGACTCCATAATCCTTGTTATAGGCCTATTATTAAAGTATAACCTCAACGTGCTGCCATCAGAACTTATATGTTCACCAGTACTTGAGTATACTAAAGCAAAGTGAAATAATTCATCAACACTTATATCAGCAGTAGACACAAAATAAGTAGATAAAGTATCCTCTAATTTACCAAAATATATGGAAAAACCGGACATAGTTATAGAGACACCTAATACATCATTATCTACATTAGTAACAGTAAACAACGATCTATTCTTAAAAGTATTAAAAAAATCCATCCCTCCTGATGTATAATCAGGGCGCAGCCAAAATTCAACGGTGCCTTTTGACATACTAAAATTTGAAAATGGACATGATATATAATCATTACCGTTTAGATATAATCCTTTATAGAATCTTGAATCACTGTCAAAATGATTTCTTTTTATTTTAAATCCATCTAAATACATAGTAAGAGGATTACCAATACCTCTAAAAATAATACCTATGTCTTCCATAGTTAAATTTGAAAATATTCTTGGGTCATCATAAGAAAATTCTTGTTCCGTATATTCTATATAGTCAGCATCTTTAAATTTCAAATTCAATGTATTCCATCCTGTGTTTAACGACCCAGATAATGTACTAATATTCCACTGATAACTTACAATATTCTCATTATGAGATATATCATTCCCACCAAAATAAATATAACCATAATCTAAATCCAAATTACTAACATTGTCTATATACATTCTAAAATAAAAATTATCACGCCAAGATATGGTATCATCTATACCAAAATTGTCTCCATTTCTTAGATATATATTCTCAATCCCACTTGATGATGGATATTCTATCTTCAAACCATATATCGATATATTGGTATCTATAGAATAATCTCTACTTATGGTACTTAATCTAGAAACCCACCACCAATCATTATCACAGGGATTAGGATTATCAGTCGCAGAAATTACGACATGTTTAAGGTAATCCGGTCCTGAGTTATAATCAGTGGCTGTATCTCTTTTTACAGCCACCCATTGTTCATAATTAGGTGTTGCACCCCATCCATTAAATGAAATTTTTCTAGGCTCAGATAATATAGAATCGGTATAAGTAAAATCGGAATTGTCATTTGACCAACCAGTGCTTGTATCTTCTGCGTCAATACCTGTTATAGAATGGTCTCTAATATAAAACTGATCTTTCAGGTTTATCGCTATTATTGGATATTGCTCACTACTTATTACAGTATAACCATAGTAATTATAAACCTCTACCTGTCTAAGAACGGCGCCACCAAAAAACCCAGTCTGGCCTCCTATTCGTATATATTTATATATAGCATCATAGTCAGTTATATTTAATTTAATATATCTAGCTTCTACGGGTACTACCAAATCATGTGTGCGTTCAAAGCTGTTATTATCAATTATAGAAAATTGAGTTTGGTATATAGTTCCAGAAATAGAAGTCTGTATTGTGTAGTCTTTGACCATATAATTAGTGTCTGATTCATCATATCCATGGTATATCTTAAATCTATACACATCGAATACAGAACCCAAATCTATAACCAACCACTGCTCATCGTCAGTATCTGAAAGCCAAGATTCGGACATATCCTCACCAATTACACCATCTGTTAGAATACTCGGATCTTGACTGCCCCAGTAACTAGACGCAACTATGTCGGCATACAATGCTATATTCCGATCGTCTTCATAATCTGATACGGAGCTACCCAAAGCAGCCCAATCGTTGTTATATCCGCCACCAGGAGCGATTAATGTGTTAATATTAGGGTATATCCCTAACTTCCTTATATTCCTTTCTGTGCTGTCATTAAATAGTTGTATTATGACCCATCTAACATCAGATATAGAACCGGAATTTATATCTATATCTGCTGGATTGGGTAGATCATCGTTGGAATATAATATATTACCAGTTAAATCCAGCGCATCTGATGCGCCATAGTTCCTTATTATATCCAAAGTATATCTTTTTTCCAAATCCACAGCAAAATATGAGTAATAGGATTCATTGAACTTATTGTCTGACTCGTAATGATGAGAAGAATGGTCGCCCCAAGAATCGACATCAGAGTATCTACCATATAGAACATCATCACTACTGCTAAATACTATAAACGAATAATACTTCTCCCAAGGTTTGATTGGTTCTACCATATAAGCAGTAGATGCGCTTTCACTAGATAAAATCCAAGTACCTTCACCGTTATCACTCGGGCTTGCTGTGTTATCACCAACCATGATTCTGAAATTAGCAATACTACCATCTAATCCCTGACCTAATATTATATCTTGATTGCCGGCAGCCATGTTTAAACTAGAAACCCATTGATCGTAATCTAAATTCGTACTATCACCGGATAGCACATTATATTGTACAGAATTAGCAGTGCCAGTATACATCGCTTTAGTCCAAGCAAAATGATACCAATTACCTGCTATTATATCTACAAGATCACCTTCGTCATGAAGAGTCTGGTGCTTCCAACTACCATCATAGTGTGTGTAATGAAATTCAATTTTACCTATACCACTATAACTTGTAACTAAAAAACAAAACGAGTTAAGGTCTGGATCACTTGGCTCACTAGCGGGCGGATCAAATATAGTAGGTGGTAAAGTACCCGCCCAATTTCTAGCTAGAACAGCATAATCACCGTGTGCTGGCATAGAATTAAATTTTGCCCAGAAATCTATATTGGCTCTTCTGTCACTGAAATTAAATTTCTCATGAAATGGAACAGATATATAATCGCTCGACATTCCTCCAAAAGAAACAGCCTTTGGCTTAGTAGAGCCTGGAAAAGGACCACTATGATCTAAACCGACAGTGCCGTGGATATTTAGAGTATGTTCATAATAACTATCGTCTATTATATTATTGAACTCATCGACACCCACATGCAGTGCTGTATATCTATCTATACCGCACACAGATCTACTCCAGTCAGATATTATATCATGATACATTCTTATTTTGTCAATACTTTCAGTTGCTCCAAGGTCAAATCCTATAGTTTGACTACCTATAATATAATAACTTCCTGTAACAGATCCATTATCTAAATGTGGAGCAGTGTCTGTTATTGGTCCCAAATAAGGATTTAAAGTTTTCTCATGATACAAGTCACAATCAATTTCGATGTCATCTCGAAATATTTTTATCTCTCTGACATTATATGTTATATCATCACACTTGGGTTTTATTTTCCAATATCTATTTCTAGATATGTTGGGTATTTGAACATCTGTATATACAATATCATGGTTGCTGAAGTCGCTTAACTCGCCTTCATACAGGGTACCATATTCTTCCCAATTAAGTGCGTTATCATAAGAATAATGTGCTGCTTTGCCGTCTATTAAATTCTTTAAACCATAGCACTCACAATTTATAGCACAATTACCACTAGTCATTGTAAGCACATAATCATCTTCTTTGTAATAAGTAGCGTCAGGACCTTCTTCTGGGTTTGTAACGGATTCCTCGTTGTTCATTCTACTATAAAACAATAAACCGTCAGAGATACTATCATCTTCAGATATATCTACATGTAAATCATAGGGAAACCCATAAACATTCTCTATATCTATTCTATTTGGTGCATTACTACTGTCTATTTTACAATTATCTAAAAGTAAAACATCTTCACACCCTTTTTCACCTATGAAAACATCGCCAGATTTTACATTAAAACTTATATTTTTTAAATTTATTAATGTTGTCGGACTTATATTCAACCTGAAATACCTAGATGTATCTGCTACAAACGCTGACACCGAATCAGTATAAGATGTTAATTCAGAAATCCACCATAAATCCTCATATTTAGAATGGGAAACATTTATCCCATTTATTAAAGCGGTACCTTCAAAGTCAGCCTCACAATAAACCTCTATCTCAGTAATTTTAGTTGATTTGTGATAATCACAATATATTCTAAAACCTTTACAAGAAATCGGTTCCCATGTGTGCTCTATTGTCGTCCAATCAGTCCTTATAACTTGGTAATATTCAGAAAGATTATTTATATAACCATAACCAATACCATCCCAAAAGCCGCCATTATTTATAAAATTTAATGTTTCAACGTACTCTGGATGAGCATTACAGGGATTTTCAAATAAATATTCATCTATATCTTCATAATTATCCGATCCTTCATAGTATTCTATACCATCCAACACTATATTAGTATATTCGGGCACAAGATTATAATGAGGATTATCAGCATTACCAGTCGTATCTACATCATCTATATAGGTAGACAAAGCAAAATTTCTAAAATTATTATATTCTTTAAAAAATATTCTAGATTTATATGCACTTTTTGTTTGTGCATATGGAAATAAAAGAGTCAAAGCAATTGGGTCACTTTGAAAATCTGTTACAGCGTGTCTGTATTTTTCTAAAGAAGCGTTCTGAAATATACCCAACCACTCACAATCGCCGTTAACCCAAAAATAATATGGATTAGAGGGTACAACCCCATCATTACCTATGGAGAAACTATCAGCAGATTTTCCATCATTAACAGTGTAAGTACCATCTGATAGATTATTAATACCATAAGCTATATTATCATGAGTATATCTAGTTCTGCCAGGATAGCCAGTATTTAAATGGGATGTCTCATGCTGCCCATTAAAAAGATCCACCGACCAATTTATGTCTAAACACCTAGCTACATTAAATTCTAAGGATAAATCCTCATAAGTACCTTCTATAACCACATCATCTATATTTATTCTACTGCCCAGATCAACGTCTATAGCTAAAACATTCTGAGTAAATTCACTCCTAGCATAAAACAGAATGCCAGCAGAACCATCCCCATACAAAGTTCCAGGGTCAAACACACCGCTTACTTCCCCAGTAATTTGATAATATTGGGCGTCAACTATGTCTCCAATAGAAAGCCCTACATAAACGTTTGCATTATATATTCCAATCAAATCACCCTTGTTAACTAAAATATCACAGTTAATATCCACATACTCCTGTAATGCAGAATACAAAGCGCCGGTATCTTGCTGTCTGTCTTCAATGTCGACAGTATGTATAACTTTAAGCATTCCATTTTTTCTTGGCCTAAGTATAAATAATTTACAACCAGAAGATTCATCCCTATACGTTTCGAAAGTACCTCTTCTAAAAGTATTATCTAAGGTACAAGCAGCGACTATATTTTTTATACGGCCGCTCGCATTAAAAGGATGATTGAAATCAATTATAGTTTTGCCTCTGTTGTCTATAATCTCAAAAGTAGTATACGTTATATTGGTATCTTCAAGATCATTATCAAGTGTTGGTTGGCCCAAAGAAGATTCCAACCAATCAGAACGGCCGCCCTCTATAGCATATGAAAAAGGATCAAAATTAATATTAGCATTGTCTGAATCGAATAATGACAACATTAAACCCGTTTCTATTAAAAACGATGACTCAGGTACAGATTTATCTGCAGGGTCTCTACCAACAGAGGTTGTATAAGTACTATTACCAGTGTCATCATAAAAACCCATGTACACTGCAGCTGTACTATTATTTATGACAACAGTACTATCAGCTGAATATGTACCAGAATTTATATAAAATTTGTTTTCTTCGCCGTCATAATCAACCTCGGCCTCAGCGTATCCCCCAACACCTACTTTATTAATAGACTTTGTCAGTTCTCTAGCTAATTCATATCCAGTTATATTAGAAAACGGTTTTATAATTACATGTTCATTACCATATTCATTTATATTCAAAAACATTTCATCATTTGTATTCTCACTTATTGTGTATAGATCTAATGTATTGGTTGTTGATTCACAAGTAAATCTACTACCAACTCCTTGACAAGGGTGTGAGTAATAAGGTCTATATGAACAAGTAATGTTTATACATTTAAAAGAATTTACTGATAATATTTTAACACTCTGTATAAAAAATTCATCGCCAGCCATACAGTCTGTAAAAGGGTATATTCTTATGTCATTTATATCACCTTGCCACCACTGAGCCTCTCCCATATTTAAATCATACACATGCCAAGTATTGTCTGGATATATACTAAATTCCATAGACTTATCATCATCCCAAGACGGATCACTAAAAGTCCTCCACATAACTTTACCCGTAGATGGTAAAGAATGACTACCTTCTCTTTCCACACCCTTCAACCGCATAGTCAAAGAAACTACATAATAATCATCGCTGCTTAAAGGAGGTGCAAATACATTAGATCTACCAACAACCGCATACGTAGTATACGAGGTTCCAAACAAAAAATTATTCCAACAACCGTAGGTATGTATTCCATCATAATATGTCCAACTATCTACGTCTCCATTTCTACTAAAATCAGTAGCAAAACCGACAGTGGTGTCATATTTACACAGACCAGACCTTCTTATACTATGTGCTTGTTTTATATAGTTATAAGTCACGGGGAAACCTCTTTAGTTCGCAGTCTTTAAACACTTTTAACAGACAACCCCCTTTACCATCAGTACCGCTGCACTTATTACAATACACTAATGTTCTGTCGATAGACAACAACTTTCCAGACTGTAAAACCGCGCCTATAGCAATTGATGTCATAACCATTCTAGATAGTTCTTTTCTAGCTCTCTTCTCTATCTCTTTAAATGTATACCTATAACTATTATTACAATCAGTACACTCGAACACCAAATATTCTGCCAATATACCATCAACTATATTTTCTATATTACCTATGTCAAAAGTCGCAGGCGAAGTATAGGCTTCAATAGTGTGTTTGTGGCTATAGTTTAAAGGCCCTTCACAACTCTCACATTTCAAAACATCTATTATATTATCTAACATATCAATATCCCTGATAAGCATGCCAAGTTGCTGCATACGCCTCTTTGTTCTTCCAAACCGACTGTACATCTGTAGGAGAAAAACCACGACCAGAGTCTATATGTAAAAAAGTCGCGTCATATACACGTTCCACAGGACCAAATAAAAGACATCTTGTAGTAAAATAATCAGGACTCCACTCATATTTATGGCCGCCTCCTCTCCAAAAATCATACTCTACATAGTTTGCTTTCAAATTATGATTTTCCCAAGGAAGTTTTTGAGCGTTTATAGAAGACGAACCATTTAAACTACTATTAGCAACTACATCTGTCAAAAAATTAAATAATACTGGAGGCATAACCAATGTATATATAAAGTTGTCGCCATGTGTGTCTAAATTATATGCATACTCATATAAATCACCTTGAGATTCTCTTTCTATGTCTTTAAGAGTACTAAAAGTTGTTGGTACTATTTCATCATTCTCATACGCCTCACTAGAGCAAACAACACGTAATTTATCTATTGCATTTAAAGAATCATGGTAAGATATCCCTGTGTAATGTCCTGGAAAATAAACACCAGCGCCACCAAAATTAGCGCCAGCTCCGCTTGTTTGTTTAAATGTTAAAGGTGTACCAACACCATTTAAATTTACGTCGCCAAGTAAGCTAGCATTAGAAACTATATATTTTCTTTCATAGATAGTTATTGTTTCTTCTTTATCTATATAATTAGCCTCAGTTATTATAGGTGAATTAACAGAGATATATTGATCATCATAACATGTAAATTCTATTTTTAATTCTTCAAGTCTATATCTAACCATACTATCAGGATTTATTTCTAATTCTATAATGATTTCATAATCACTCAAATCATCTGATGGACCTTCTTCATAAACAGAACTGAAAAGAATTTCACTTGGCCAATCTCTGGACCTAACAACAACTCCAGGCTTACAAGCAATTAATGCATTTTCCTGGTCATCTTCGTCAAAAAATCCCATCTCACCTGTTATAACTATTTTAGATATACAAGTACTATCAATCTCATAACTAAGAATAGGTGACACATCATACCAAAGATGTTCTGAGTTACCATAACTTTCCTCTTCCTCAGGAAGATTTGATTCGAATTCGAGTGTAAGTTCAGTCTCTTCATAAGGTAAATACTTCAACCTATTCCTTTTTATACTAGCAATTAACCCTCTGTTAAAATATTTAGTTTGTTCTGGTGGTGTTTGTAAATCATCATAGTCTTCGATCATGGATCTATCAACATCTGAAGCTTCTGCCTCATTGTCAACAGCCTCACTATCAAATATAATGTCGGGATCATGATTCCAATTATCGCCACTAGTTAGTTCGTATATATTACCATCTTCACTACCAGAACCATCAACAACCCCGTTACCTTCATCTTTCCATGTAACCTGTGTATCACCATAACTACTATATAGTATCTCAAAATATCTTTCGGGTGCACCATCTATAGAAATCGATGGATAAGTTGTAAAATTACCCTCTTCCAATACTGGTTTAGTATATTTTATAATATATGTATCTTCATCACATATGTACCTAAACTCTCCTTTAAAATAATCATATTTATACTCAGGCCTTTCATAGTGTACAAATGCTAATCTATCAGCGTCGCTTTGTCTCTCCACATCTTTCCATCTTTCTGGCCAGGCCCAAGTATGGTCATCGTTTTTAAACAAATAATATGCTACAGATGTCCCTCCATTTCCCAGAATATAAACTGGTTTTGGATAGACACAATGAGCATGATGCTTTACTTCGAATACTTCGTCAAATCTATACCTTAAGTAAGTAGGATCTTCATCGGACACAGTTTCCAAAGCCTCACCTATAGTATTAGATAGTACAAAATTCATTTGATTAATAGAACTAAAACAATCCATTTCTGGATCTAACGAGTCTCTATCAAACGCATTAAACGACATGTACATAGTCATGTTGTCTATAACCATAGGTACGTATTCATATTCAGTTGCCACAGATGAGCCATCAGAATTCATAACGTTATAGGAAATATAATCCTGACTTATCCATTTTTCCATATATTCTCTATCAACATTACCAAATGGAGGTAACTCCCAATCATTAAATAGGTACCATGCAGGATCTACAGATTTTCTTTTTTTTACATAACCAGAAAAGATAGTACTTTCTATACTATCAACATAACTATAATAATATTTCCATGGAGCTCCACAAGCTGCTGCCCACCTACCACCTATACCTACCCAAGCTGTATAAGTTGCTGGGCAAGACATTCTATGATCGTCTCTATATATTACACCAGCTCGGCCGTATGTGTAATCAACCCCAGCAGTGCCGACCTGCCCCTTTGGGTTAGCACAAAAATTAGCCGGATTAACTACATTATAGAAATCCGAGTTCGAGCAAGCATTATACGGATACCACATCGGTCCGCGCTGACTATACTTAGTCATAAGATGGTCTCCGCAAGGAGGAAAACTACTATGCTCTCTAGTGCCTCCAGTACGAATGTCATTATCTAAAAAAGTAGTAAAGCCTGATGGATTTAAGGCGAAAGCAGACCCTATCGCTTTGTAACCATACTTTATGGCTACACTTCTACATCTATTTGTCGTAACCATAGTACACAATTTAGTAGCAGTAGCGCTCACCAGTCTACCTGTTTCATCAACAAAGGTAGCCATAAGAGCGACTGAACCTCTTTTTATGCCCAAGTTACTTATTAAAAAAGCATCTTCTGTTAATTCTATATCAAACGGCGGAGATATAAATGACCTATTCACACCGCCAACTGTTGAAAAACCACCTGATGGAAAAGAAATGGACTCATCATCTTCTAACTCATCGGTAGTATCTATTTTCTCATATTCATAACTAATAATTAAATCATAATCATCCCTAAAAAACCCTCTAAAAACATCGTCAGATGGTTTAAGTATGCAAGTATTTGGTAATATTGTATTCTGTTCGGTTATACTCGTAGGATAAAATAAAATCATTTCTACCTCTAAATCAGACTCCGAGTCGGAAGATACCATCTTAGATTCAGTAATTTCCCATTCCATTAAGTAATTCAAATCTATATCATCTACCTCTAACCACACCATAGATGTACCAGGTATTTGGCCCCAATTTTCAACTAAAACATCTTGTTTAGTTACCAACTTTTTACAATATGTATAATATTCATCTATGGAAAGTAAGCTTTCAACCGATATACTGTATACAGAAAACAGATCATCAGTTGCCATTGAATAACCAAGACCATTGTCTCCTGCAAAAGTCTTTATATTACCCGTCAAAGAGGCGTCCGGTGAAAAAAACTCAGGCTGAACATCAATGTAATTACCATCACCATAAGTATGTGAAAATGTTTTTTGAACTATTAATCCGCCATAAAATTGTGACCAAACAACTCTTTTTTTAAAATCCCAAGTACCGTCACCATAATCAACTAAAACAAGTAATGAATTCAAACTTTGATATGTTAAATCAACTGGCCCTACCATAAAAAAACCACTCTCTTCATCAGAAGTTGTGGAGTATATATCCTCCGGTCGCTCCATAAGATAAGTATTAACTGCGCTTTGTAATACAGTATATAGACCCTCTCTTAAATCTTCAGGAACTAAAGCCATAGAATTATATTGATCTATCAGATCAGAAATCAGATTATATAGTCCAGGCATCAGAACGTACACCTGTCTATTTCTTATAGTCCCTCCAACTACTGTTATAGAATCTCCATCAATGTCGCAGGATTTTTTTACAAAAACTCCTGGAATATATTCATCACAAGGCGCTCGATCAAACGGTGATTCACTACCTACATATGGATATATCACTTGAAAATTAAGTTCATATTCATTCGATAAATCCCTTATTAAAGTCGGAAATGATTGAGCATTTGGTGGAGCAGTACCAGTATCAATAGTAGCTCTTGGATATACTACACTTTCAACAACAAAATAATCGGAAGTAAATCTTTTATCAAGAATATTAGCGGGCATACATATACTAATTCTGCGGCCCTCCATTATACTCTCCATAGGTGTATTGGAAGATGTATCTGTACGCCATAAAGTAAATGTATATATATCAGCAGACGTAGGATCGTTCGGATTAGTGCCTGGAATACTCTCCCAATATTTTTCATAATCGGACTGTGTTTCCCAATCGTGAGCCCAAAACCTAAGCTCTAGCATTTGGTTGGCTGTTATCCGTTGACCGACGCCCATCTTGTCATCTATACAATATTTCCACTGCCCTGTATAGCATGGGCATTCAGGTTTGGCCCCGTTACAAACAATTGTGCCTGCATCGTGTGACCACACAAGGGCAAGCATCATATAACTAGGTTGGCCTTGAGAAAAATCTACAGTGGTAAATGGCCTAGCTTCCGAGTCTGTACACTGGCATGGACTTACATTAGGGCCACTTAAAGAATCATTATATAATACATGATCATTAATATCACTTACATCGCCGCCGTGTTCAACAACAGACACTATATTGTACTCCGTCTGCAGCGCAAAATCAGAACCATAATCCTCATCCCAATGTATGCACTTCTGTATCTTTCCTCTAAAATTAAATATCTTGAAATCAAAAGGAAGTTGTCTTTCTAACGGCTGTCCGACCAATTCATACGCTTCGTCTATGGCCTCTTGTGTTATAATTCTTTGGCGATCTTTGTAAGTTATGTCAATTGGATGTGGTTTTAAAGAACCAAACCCCATCTGCCACGGCCTGTAGTAATTACAAACTATCGCTCTATCATCTACGTCTTCAACTGGAACGCTGGTGCCATCAGTAGCTGTACCTCTACCTAACCCATCGCATCTACCCTCACCGTCTTCCTCATTATAACCATATACCTCACTTTTATCAATAGGACGTAACAAAATACCACTAGCAACTGGTTTATATAAACCGGATATAAAAGCGTTTGGAGCAATACATATATATTGATCTGTATTTTGTTCTTCTGCTGAATTATACCTATCACAGGTTCCGCGGCGGCCTAAGAAGTCACACTTTTCAGCATTCCAACCCGAAGGTATATGTGTATAAGAATCTCTATAAGTACATCTGTTCTCTGTAATATTCCAATAAGAACATATATTAACCATCCCTTTAACCCAATACTGACAGGATCTAAGAGGATCGTCTCTCAGCCCTGTAGTTACTTCTTCTGGGTATACAGTAGGATAAGCATTAAAACACCTATAAAACCCTTCTCCGGTATCTATACAATCATATTCAGACAATGTCAATGACCTCCATCTTCATCTCGCCTGTAGATTCAGATACCGTGTATAATACTTTGCAATCCTTCTCGTAAAAACCTATAGTACGGGATTCTATTTGAAAACTTTGTTGAATACCTGGAACCATAGAAGCACGTTTCCTTTGAATATAAGCAATCTTATTTTTTAAATCCCAACGCCTTCCATCAAAATATAAGGTTAGTCTAACTATTCCTACTTTAGGAATATCTTTCCATTCAGCTTGATTTTCTGTTATAATTTTACCATCACTAAATTTCACTTCCCATCCTCGTCTCATAACATCTCCTTTTCCTTATTATTTTCTATATTTTCTATTTATAGACGATACACCGCTATTGTCAATTATACCCCTCTTTAGTAACTCCTCCCCATCCCACAGATGTACATTATAACCCAATTTATTAGATAAAACTACTTTTTCTACATCTGTACCCTTCTTCCTACCTTTAACCTCTATAAACATATCTAAATCAGGTAAAAAGAAGTCAGGTAAATATTTAGTATGTTCCAGATCAATCCATGTATATTCATAATACCAATTTATATTCTTAGACGTTAAATAATCAGCAGTTTTAACCTCCCAACTGGAGCGCATTCTGACAGTCCCCTGATTGGGCGTGTCATAATATTCTGAATTTCCCCAAACACAATTGAAGCCGATTTTTCGGCCATTAGCAAAGGCGTCAGACATTTTCTTTCTTGCTGCGGCGGTATGGCCAACGTTATAAATAGGATTTAACTTACCCATACGAGATTCACTCTTAGTTCTAGATGGTATACCCCACTTTTTCATACGGTTAGTTATAACTTGTTTATGACAACCGTACAATTTTGCTATCTCAGATGGATGTTTTTGTTCATCCCAATAAAGTCGTTCGACAGTCTCTTTATCTATGTTATCAAATCTTTTAAATCTATTACCGTCTATATTACCAACACCCCATTTATTTAAACGAGTACTGATAGCTGATATAGATACTTCAAAATATTCTGCTATGTCTCTTTGCCTTTTACCATCATTATACATTTTTATAATTTCATCTTTTCTATCATCTAGAAATGTAAGTCTGTTCATACACAACCTCTCAAATCACTGTTATAAACTACGTAAATATTTGAATCATGAATAATCGAAGTAAACTCTTGAATTTATTGAAGAATTTGCTCCAACTTCGCTCGAACCTAATTTAATATTTAACCAGATAGGATCTGCTACCATACCCATATAATGACTAACGCCTATACTTTCAGAATTATCTGCATCGGCCACGACTGCTAAATCTTCTTTAGTAGCATACAAATAAGAAGGGGGTGTATCATTAGCAATATCAGTAGCCACAACATCTGCTCTCCACTCAAGACCATTTATTGGTGATGTGCCTGCAGTATTGCCAGCACCTACAGTACCAAACCTGAATTTAGTATCACTATTTCCCTGATCATGGTGAGAGAAACTTCCATGAGATTGTAATCCAAATTTAACAGTACTCATTTCAACGGCACCTGATGTAATCTCAAACATAACACATTTGACCGGGGACTCTGTTGAAACAGTGACGTTTCCGTAATTTAAGTTACTGATATCATAGGAATAAGGCTGTGGTGGAGTTGCAATTACATAGAATTCATCCCCAGCACTAAAATTATTAGAACCATTAAAACTAATAGTAATACCCCTAGTACCAAGTCTTGTGGGTGTCCCAGAACTTGTAGTAAGAGCTGATGACGAATCATCTCCTCTTGACGAAGACCATATGTATTTAGCAGTTCCAGCAGGACCTGTAGCATTTGAACCTTGAACATAATCAGCCTCAAGACAAGCAACAGTCCAGGCGGGGTTACATGTGTTAAATACTGCATCAGTAAACTTAGCCATTAATCCTCTAGTACCTACATTGTGCCAGTAACCAGGATATAACAATTCCACTGGCCCGCCGTTATCAGCGCCTGTTGAAGTCCAAGACATTGTTGGTACATTACCAGTACCTGCTCCCATAGTAGTACCATTAGTAGTATCTATAGTAATAGTATAAGTATCATCACCACTGTCTGTACTGAACTGACCTCCAGTTGTCATAGTTCCAGTATAACTATTAGAACCGCCTTTGGATGGTGTTCCTATACCAGTCTCTTTAGATAAAATTATCTTGTATATCTCATCAAAAAACCCACTATAAGTGCCAGAAATAGTTATACCACCGTTATATGCATTACTATCTGCCGAACCACCAGTCTCATCAGAACTACCCCACCCTAAAGTGGTATGAGCTGTGTTAGCCCCCGTACCAACACTCACAGATGAACTAGAACCCAATTTACCAGAATATACTTTGAATTGATTATTCTCCCAAACACATTGGGATTGATCAAAAGCATCGTCGCTTTTACCTAAGTTATGAATCTTTTCAGTTATATCCCTGGCGAGAAATCTTGGATCTAAACTAGTACCACTTGCGAGAGTAATACTTGGAGCTGATGCGCCGTCTATGGAAAAATAAAGCTTATTGTTAGAAGAACCAATAGTAAAAGCATCTCCAACCGAAGCTGTGGCGCGTGAATATCCTCTCGTACCTAAACAGTTAGAACCATCACCATCACCAGCTCTTCCTGCGCTTGAAATTAAATAACTTACCCATCTTGTTGTCGCCGCCATAATAAAACTCTCCTTTATTTTATTTCTAAGTCAGTAAATTTCTGACCCCTTATTAATATAAGGTTAAATTATTCATTTGTAGGGTCCTCTATAGTAAACTCAAATTCATGCCTTGGCATTTCATTACCAGCAAAATCTTTTGCGTCTACAGTAACCCTAAAAACTTTACCATAAAAATAAGCCGTACTTACTGGATAAATAGAAGCAGATATATTACTGCTGCTATTAAACACAGTCCTTATAGCTTGTATACTAACAGACAAATCACTACTCTGAAAGTATTTCGTATAAAAATAATAAGCATCGGTTCCCTTTGTAGGACAAGAAGCATAGTCTTCAGCCTCCATCCTTACACCTACTTCCTTGCCAAATCCTAAATCTACTTTGTCATAATCTTTATTATAATATTTAAGATAATAACCATATGTTAAATAATAAACCTGCTCAAGATAATCACCGTTATCATTTTCTGCATGGGCAATAATCTCGGTAGAACCAGATATTGATGTAAAGTTATTGGTTGGATCATAGAACATTCTATAACCATCATCTATACCAGAAAAAGTTACAGGAACCCTGTCACCATCAACGATGAAGTAAGTTCCTGATGTGGTTATGTTATATACATCGTCGGTAACATCGACAGATACAAAACTACCAGTGGAAGCATACTCTCCCACATCTAAAGAAAAATTACTTATTTTTATAGGATATAATTCTATATCACAAACCACACTATCTATGTTTTTAACTGTTGACCATATTTCAGTATTGAAATAGCCTATAGTACCTGATATGACACTTAATTGAAAATCTAAATACTTATTATCCAACAATGAGCAAGTAATATCATTATTAAAACTATCTAAACCTAATAAAACAGACATAATATCTAAATCATTATTTAATAAACCGCCGCTTATAACTGTAGATTCTGTGTAAAAACCATCATTTGTGCCTGATAAAACAGAATAAATATCCGATGGTATAGCGTATTCAATCCAGCCAGCAAACGTCACATCAACTGTTTCATCTAAAGCTCCAGATATTGAAGTTGAGTTTGTATATTCAGTTGGCATGTCGTGAGTGTAGTCTAAACTTGGTATAGGATTTTCTAAGGGATCATAGTTACCAGAGAAATTAGTATATAAAGTATGTAAATCGGTAGATCCACTTGTTGTTCCATAAGACCAATAATAGATTGATACATTATCACCGGTTGTATAAGTATTGGCTCCTATGAAATTAACTTTAACATCTTGTGAGCCCGAAACTGGTAAAAATCCTGTCGCATATTGAACATCGGTATCTAATGATAAGTCTGATTTGGGGCCCGTATAATAATCTGTTAGTGCTATTTCCATACCACTTACAACAGTACTATTGTTATATTCCGTATATATAGAATTACTACCACTAATAGTACCTGTATTAGTATATTCTGTATTTATATCCTTAAATGAATTATTTAAATTATCTATGACGAATTCAATTGGAACATTGAAACTACCTATGTTGTTGGCTTCTGCTACTTTAAATATAACAGATACGTCTTCACTGTTTGGATTGCTACTAATAAAAGAAGAATCCACGTATATATTGGTAGTACCATCTGCCATTGCCCTTCCCTATAAAACTCTATATATTTAATAAAATCAATCAATTACGTGTATGAATAATGGAGAACAACGACGAAGTTATGAACACCGTAAGGGGTAGATGAATCAAGCCCATATAGCATAGGCTTAAACATTAGAAAATCACCATACACATTGGCATCGGTTCTATATTTCATATCAAAATCACCATAATAAAGTGACTCACCTAAATAAACAGTGTTGCCTTTAAATATACGATTAACCACAGGCTCATATATAAAACTAATTCCATCATTCTCCGTAGGAGCGTCCTTACTTGTCTCACAATTAAAAACCAAAGCAGAAACTCTACAATTATCGTTTAGAAATAAAGTGTTTAGATTCGAACTATGTGTAACGTCATCCCAAGCGGTAAGTCTACAATCGTATGCCTCGCCGTTAGTAACCTCAAACACCACAGAATTATATGTATTAACATCTGATTCTGCTGGTGTTACAGTAACTGATGCAGATACCGCATCGCCATCCTTATATGCATACGAAGTTGATGGTACAGTTATTGAATCAACAGTAGCAGTTGAAACTAACAACCTTTCGATGGCATCAGTGTCCCCAACATCCGTACTAGGACCTACCCAAACATAATCTCCATCACTTATTTTACCGTCATCGTTATCTATATACAATGTTGTCTGGCTATTAGCATGATCACCATTAAGTGTAGCATACTTACCTTCTTCATCCTTCCAGCTTGGCCATCCCCAGCCATATAATTTAGTTCCAGACGCAACGGTACCTGTACCTACTACAGTATCAACTTCTAATTTAAAGGAGATATTGTCATTATTTATCAAGTTAGCAGTATTAACACTTATACGTCTGTCGTCGTCTATATAAAGAGTTTTAGATGAAGTAATCGATTCATCTTCGGCGACTTCTCTCATTTCACAACTTTGTATGCCCATACCACTAGCTGCAGCCCATTTACTCTGAACAAGTATTCTATAATAAACATAAGGATTAAAATTACTAAAATAGTGTGTTTGGAATTTATTAGAATAATACATTTGACCTGTATACAAATCAGTGTAACTATCACCTGAACTATATTTGGCCTGAATCTTGAAATATTTAGTTTCATAATCAGTGGGGGTCTTAAACCTAACTAATGATATTCTCTTGGATGAAGTAAACTGCACCTCAACCCAATGGTCAGTGCCTCCAGTTTCATCTACTGTCCAACCAGTCCCAGTAAATGCATCTGAAGCTGTAGTACCGCTACTCGCAGTGAATGTATCACTACCTAAACTAACAGCGGTAGTATCAAACTTTAGTGGCCAAGAATCCCAAGAACTGTCAACAGCCCTATCAACCTCTTGTCTTATAAATTCGATCCAATCGTCATGATTTGCGCCACTGACTGTTAAATATAAACTAGGATTGTCTAAATCAAACGATTGATATACATCTGCTATATAACCAAAGTAAGTACTCGACTCTGTTGATTGTTCGGTTTCGACCCTATACATGTTTGAAGTTGTTTCATACCATAAACCCAAATCCTGCTGACCTGGTAAAATATGAGACCTAGTTCCGGCAGTATTAGGTGTATCCATGTTAGGACTGGTGAATACCACCTTAGCTAAATCCTGCCAGGCAGGTGTATCATCTTCATAAAATTTAGTTGTTATTGTTACTGCCATAATTAAATACCTTCCTTATATATTTAGTCATTTGAAGTGGCTGACAAATACCCCCGACCAACTGTTAAGTCCCCAAAATTAACTGCATTGGCTGTGACTGAAATTGTAATGTAATCAATTATATTGGAATCACTGCTGTTTCCGGCAATAACACCTCTATCGTCAACACCATTAGAAGTAGCTCCTGGAGCATGCTTATTCTCCGTTAAATCACCAAAATCGGTCGCATTACCAGGTGTTGAAATTGTAATATATTGTATATGATTATCACCACCAGTACCGGTGCCGCCGGCGAAAATACCCCTCCCAGTAATACCGTTAGAAAGACCAGCGGAGTAAGATCTTATAGCCGTTAAATCTCCAAAATCAGTAGCATTACTAATAGATGAAATCGTTATATAATCAATTATGTCAGAAGACACTCCTCCGGCAAAAACACCTCTTTCATTTGTAGCGTTTGATGTAGCCGCAACAGGAGTACGAGCAAGAGTTAAATTTCCAAAATCAACGGCGTCAGATGGCGTAGAAATTGTTATATAATCAATAGTATCAGTAGGACCGGAGCCTCCACCAAATACCCCTCTCTCATTAGTACCGTTGGATGTGCCGGCCAAATAACCTCTAGCTAAAGTTAAATCGCCAAAATCAAGGGCATTGCTTGGGGTTATTATAGTTACATAATCAATAATATTAGTGCTTGATTGAGCGCCAGCAAAAACACCTCTATTATTATTACCATTAGATGTGGCGCCGTTTAGACCGTTTGCTTGCGTTAAATCTCCAAAATCAGTGGCGTCACCTACAGTTGCTATTGTTACATAATCAACTACATTGGTATTAGGATTATAAGAACTACCAAAAACGGCTCTTCCGCCTACTAATGGGTTATCTATACCACTAGCCACTACTAACCATTCTAAATTATAGTTAGCACTATCAGTGTTACCTGAGAGTCTCACAGTAAAACCATCAGTGGTCTTATCTTCTATACCTTGAAGATAGATTGAAGTTGGATCATCAACTGTATTACTTAAGTCTATCGATATAATATAATCTGCTGATATAAATGGCGTGTCAAAAACCATATATATATTATCAATCCCGCTTGCTATTGTAGCCACACCCCTGGCATCAACACCAGCCAACGCTGTTATATTATCGTCTACAGCGTCTATTTCTGCTTGAAGCGATCCTGATATAGTATCAATTTCCGAGGGAGTATAGTATTCTCCCGAAATATTATAATAACCAAACTCTACTCCAGTTTCATCTTGTTTAACACGGATAAAACTATCCTCACTGCCAGAATAAACTGTGGGTGTATCAGTTGTATCTAGAAAAGCACGTGGAACTCCTGTTAAATTAGATCCATCGCCAAAATATAGTGTTGCATATACATCCACCACTCCTGAAATAGTTGTATGATCAACTACTACAGCATTGTTTATTAGAATCCTTTCGCCTGTATCTAATAATAGATGACCCGATTGTATTCTAGCCATTTTATTTCTCCTTTAATTATTCGATGTAGATGCTATGGATGACCACAGCACACTTAAATCGCCAAAATCAGTCGCATTTGATGGTGTCGAGATTGTTATATATTCAATTATATTGTATGTAGCTGCAGCAGTTCCTCCGCCGATCAAGCCCCTCTCACCAGTACCATTTGAAGTTGAGGAAAGGGCATAGTTTAAATTAGATAGATCTCCGAAATCAGTAGTATCGGATGTAGTAGAAATAGTAATATATTCTATTGTATTGTGGCCGGCTGCAGCAACCCGCCCTCCTACAAATACCGCTCTTTCATTTATACCATTAGATGCAGCTGCAAGCGCTCTCCTTCCAAGGACAAGATCACCAAAATTAGTAGAATTACCTGTAGTTGAAATTGTTATATACTCTATTGTATTAACCTCTGATACTACCACACCGCCGCCAAATATACCGCGCTCATTGGTAGCGTTTGACGTAGCGGAGGCGTCATTAGTGACCGCCGAGATATTACCAAAAGCGGACGCATCGGCAGGTGTAGAAATCGTGATATAATCAATAACAACCCCTACAGTAAAGCCCATAAAAATTCCTCTTTCATTTGATGAATTAGATGTAGCAGCTAAATAACCAACAGATTGATGTACATCTCCGAAATCCGTAGCATCAGATGGGGTTGGTATTGTTATATAATCAATCACATTAGTCGCGGGGCTACCGCCACCAAAAATACCTCTACTGTTTTCGCCATTAGCACAACCAGCTGTGCCAAATCTAGATATAGTTAAATCACCAAAGTTAGTAGAATCGCCTGGAGTTGAGATTAACACATACTCAATTATATTAGAATCTGATCCAGATATATAACCACCAGCAAAAGCAGCTATATTTCCTACAACTGGGGCCGTAGAACCGACGCTGCCGCTTCCTGTACCACTAGAAACTGCCATCCATTCTAAACTGTAGTTGTCGGAATCAATGTCGCCAGAAAAGGACACAGTAAAACCATCAGCAGTTTTGGCACTTATTGTACAACTATAAATTGACGGAATCGAATCAACAACATTAGACATCGAAATTGAAAGCGAGTAATCATCATTGAGAAACGAAGTACCATATGTTACGGCTTGATTGTCAATACCACTTGTCAAAGTCACAATACCGGCTTTATCAATTCCTCCGCCCAAGGGTATGGAATTTAAGGCATCGATCTGAGTTTGAAGACTCCCTGAAATTGTATCAACTTGTGATATAGTATAAGAATCTATCTCAGTACCACTAAAAGTTGAGAATTCAATACTGTCTCCGCTCGAATTAACTTGAAGATATAGGTCACCTTCTCCAGTATAATTTACAGGTGTATCATTAAAATCCACGAGTTCTCTCGCTATACCGGTTAGATTAGAACCGTCGCCATAATAATACCCTGAAGCATGAATAGTCAAAAACCCAGAAGCCGTGGTTTGATCTATATAAATACCGTTTAGTTTAATCTTTTCGCCAGAATCTAATATAAAACTTCCAGATTTTACTTTGGCCATTTTTTAGTCTCCTTAAGAGGTAAATTTCCAAGACCTATTAAAATTAATAGGGATTGGTTCTTTTCCTAAAATTATATCTCCTATTTTAAATTTTGATATATTGTCTTCTTTCAATACTATTTTATTAACAACGACTTCTTTTTCTGCTAAACATTTAACATTTAAAGAATGAAAAACCCTACTGCCATCCATACCAAAACTAACCTCAATCAAAGGCATATATGCTTTAAATTTTGGAATGTTTATAATATTACCGGTACTTAACAAATAACTCAATTTGGATAATCCGTTAGGTATTTCATTCCAACCGGTGTTTATAAAATTGTTGCCTTTTATAATAGATCCATCAGGATACACAGCAATAAAATGACAATTATATGGATTGATGTTTGTTAACGTATTGTACCTACCATAAACCTTTCCGTCTTTCTTCGTTATATTTTCAAAATTTGGTAAATAACTATCCATGATTAAAATCCTTTCCTTATAAACTAAGCATTAGATGTTGCCGCTGTAAAATCCCTTTCTGTAACTAAATCCCCAAAATCAGCAGAATTAGCAGGAGTTGAGATTGTAATATATTCTATACTATTTGTAGTGACAGCAGCAGTATATTGACCGCCGCAAATGACGCCCCTTTCATTAGTACCGTTTGAGGTACCTCCAGGTGTATAATATCTTCCTTGAAGTAGATCTCCGAAGTCTGTAGTATTTGACGGAGTTGAAATAGTTATATATTCTATTATATTTGTTGGAACTCCCCCAGACGGATATCCAGACGTAAACACACCTCTTTCATTAGTACTATTGGATAACCCACAAAGCTCTCTTCTACCTAGAACCAGATCACCAAAATCAGTTGAATCACCAGTGGTTGAAATGGTTACATATTCAATAGTAACCTTATAGCCGCTACCACCAGCCCATACACCTCTCTCATTAGTGGCATTAGAAGTCGACGCACATGTATAGGTAATATCAGTTAAACTTCCAAAAGATGTAGTATTTCCCAATGTCGATATAGTCCAATAATGAATTGCTGAGGGGGAATGTCCTTCTCCAGCGTGTACTCCTCTTTCATTAGTACCGTTTGAAGTAGCAGCACCATAACCGCCATAAGCAGGGCCCATATTTAAATCACCAAAATCAATTGCATTTGCGGGGGTTGAAATTGTAATGTAGTCAATTGCATTATCATATGGCGGTCCACACATAAATATACCGCGATCATTAGCACCATTAGATGTGCTCGCTAATAAGTGCCTGACTTTAGTCATATCTCCAAAGTCCGTAGCATCCCCTGTAGTAGCTATATCGAAATAGTCTATATTATTTAAATCTGTAGAACCAGAATTCCTTCCGCCACCAACCACAGCTATTTCAGGCTGACCACTATCTGCTGTACCAGTCCCAATCCCACTTGAAACTACAAGCCACTCTAAATAGTAATTATTAGACTCCACGTCGCCAGAAAAAGACACGGTAAATCCGTCTGTAGTCTTTGAACTCGTAATTATACTATAAAGATCTATAGGATCATCAACTGTGTTACTTAAAACTGTAGATAATATATAATCATCGATTGAAAATGTGTAATCGAATGTTACATCTACTGAAGTGGCGCCGCTTGTAACAGTAGTTAATCCAGCCTTACTAATCCCAGTTGTTAAAAACTCTATACCTACAATTTGAGAATGTAAGGTACCTGAAATAGTATCTATTTCTGATTTTGTATAATAATCTTCTTCAGAACCACTAACTGTGACAAACTCTATCCCATCCTCTGTGGATTTAACTTTCAGGTATTGACCTGCGGCGCCCGAATAAGTCACTGGAGTATCTAATAATCCAACTAAAGTTCTAGGTATACCTGTTAGATAAGTACCGTCCCCATAATATGAGTCAATATATAAATTATCAACTCCAGACATGGTAGTGCTGTCTATATAAGCATCACCTATATGAACTTTCTGGCCATTCTTTAATATTAAATTACCAGATCTTATTTTAGCCATTTAGTATCTCCTTTAAAAATTCTATATTTATATATTTTAAAAATCTGAAAAGAACTATTAGTAATTAAATCTTTTTATTTTCATACTTCTTTATAATTATTGCTTCGTACCACGCTTTGTGCCATTCTCTATAAATAATTGAACTTATTATAAATTATACATAAAGGTACCGGAACGCAAGAACAGGTTGATTGCTAAAAGTAGAGCTATCTACCTCCAACCTAATATAAATATTGAAATAAACCGCTTTATCAGTTATAAATGAACTATTATCCAATGCCACTCTACTAGAGGTGCCCCTTAAATATGCCGCGCCGGTAGAATCACCGTTCCAAGTGGATGAAGGAGCACCATCAGTTGTTCTCACAGCGTTTATATAGGATTGATTAGAACTATTAGCACTTCCTTGTAATACTGGGAGATTTGTAGTACTGAACGAAACATCATCGAATGCCTCAAGATAGAGATCGCTATTCATTGTACCATCTACATAAACACCTAAACAATACCTACTGTCATTATAACCCACAAGTGGTATGTTATACATAAGGTCTGATTCTACATAAGTTTGAGGTATTACATAAGAAGATACAGACGGTCTTATGGTGGCGTCTCTTGTACCACTTGCACAAGTGGGGACTGGTAAAGTGCCCAATATACCACCACCTGTAAACACTACTTTATCTGAAGAAGCATTTAAAACTCTCCAATTACTATCAGCGGCACCAGTACCACTGTATGCCACATCATTACTTGAGTGATTATAAATAAAATATAAATTCGGTTCGGACATATTAAAATCTCCTTCTATAATATAATAAAGGTTACATTATACATTAACTAATACGGTATATAACTGGTATGACTCTCATTCTATCAGTTATATCTTTGCCTGCTAATTGAACCATTAAAGTACGTCTGTCAATGCCATTTCCATCACTTAATGCTAGTAGAGATAAATCATTATATCTTTTTGCTATGGGAAAACATTCATCTGGACTAAATCCGGTAAAATAAATACCTGCGCTTTGATCTGTATAAAATTTGTATCTATCATTTAATACATTTACATTTTCTGATGAATCAGCAACAACAACTGACACTGTTATATCTTTACCATACATGAAATCTTTAGAAGGTGTGTAAGTAACTTTATAAAAATTATCACTAACTTTAACTATGTCAGGCCAAACCCTTCTAGAATTTACCGTCATTTCAAGAGACTCTATATCGACTCCAGCGCCTTGATCCTTTATTTCAAAATAAATATCAGTATCTACTGGTACATCATATTGTTCTCTACTAGGATTTAAATTTTCTAAATATGGAAATCTGTAATCAGGAATCAACATAAACCAATAATCAACATATATAAAATTTGGCGTCGCTGCCGTGTCATATATTTCTATATACACATTGACTAAACCATTATGATGAAAATCTGTTGTAGGATCATAAAGTAATTCTGCACCCTCTATACCTCCGCCGGCATCAAAATATGTTATATCTACTTGATCAGTAACGTCAATAAAACCAGTATTACCAGCGTGTGATATTTCTTGTACTAAAAATCTTAAACTTGCTCCATCCAAACTATAAGCAAAAGGTCTCAGTCTTATCCAAATGTCAGTATTTATTGGATTCTTTTGACTCCAAAAAGTTGGTATGGCATCTTCTACAAAAATAAATTGATCTAAATTTACATAAGTCCATAACTCATCATAAGCTACACCATCTACCCAGTATGTATGCATACTTAATTTTAATTGACTTATTTGTAAATCCCAATCATCAACTTTACTAATAATACCAATATTTGGTAAAGTATTACCTATATTATAAAAATCTAATAATTGTCGAACTTGTTTTTCACTCTCAAAATCCCTAACCTGTGTTATTCTGTTTGGCATTTCCTTTAATGTATTGTCTCCATCATTAAATATATTTTCTGAGTCAACAGGCGGGTCAAAGATGTCTGGAGGAACGTCTCCAATCCAATCACCGCCCGGAGAATCAAATTTTGATTTACAAAACAATCTTCCATCGGAGGGAATAGATGTACCGATTTGTCTAACTATGTTAGACCCAACCTCTAAGATGTTGCTTATCTGAAATAATGATAAATAATTATATAACTCTATCTCACTAAATATACTCATGGAATTCCAAACGTATTGACTGCCAGTAAATAAAGAACTACCATCAGATCTACCTTTAATCACAGTAGCCCCAGTATATGTTGAACCTGATGTATAACCGACGGTAAGACTCCCGTTAGCGTCAGTCACACCTTGACCATTCAAAGGTGTAAAGTAAGCTCCTAAATCACCGCTGTCTATATATAGATTAACATTTACATCTCTCAAACCAACCCCATATTGGTCCCTTACAACAACCTCTATATCAGTACTGTCATTTTGCCCTATCATCATAGACTTATTAGAATATAATTCTATACTATTAGCATACGGTAATAAAGTAGATTGTTCATAATTATAATCTGTCCAAGTGTATGTATTAAAGTTACCAGAATCATCTCTTTTAAAGGTACCATCCTTTAAATTATAAACACTAATACCATCAAAATCAACATCGTATACTTCCTGTATAGTTATACCGTACTGTCTACTATTGTTTAAGAACATGGATCTAAAGTTGAGATAAGAATCATAGGGCTTAACAAATAAAATATTGGTGTTATAAACTGATGCTATAGAATCTGAGGAAGGCTCCCACCTAGACGCAGTTACTCCTTTATAAAAACCTTCAGAATCTACACCCTCCATCACGCAATTATACGCATTAAATTTATATAATGTACCTTTAGTAGTGTCTCCTGCAATACCGATAGAACTATATAAATACAAATAATTATAGAAATTAATGGGATCTCCAGACACATATTGATAGTTTACATTAGAATTAAGATATATTCTATTACCATCTATATGTGATACAGTAACTATCTCAGTTGCTCCTAAATTATCAGTATCTGTACTTGGCCCTAAGAATAGTTTAGTTGCTAATGCTATCTTGTCATTACTATTTATATCTATATAATTTATTCCTCCAGGATTATCACCATCAAAAGATCTGTCATAATTCTCTAATGACATTGAAGAAACATCATATTTATATGTCACAGTGTCGCTCTTTACAAATTGTTGTTTTAAATTCAGTGACAACGAACTAACACTAACTTCCCATCTTTTTATTAAACAGGAAGAGGAACTTACACTTTCCAACGTAAAAAAAATTAATCCATCTATCATAGAAGTAAGATTTTTAGGACCAACATAAATCAAAGATTTAACATCGTTAATTATATTAGAAGATAAGGTATAGTTTGATATCAAACCTCCAGTACTGTTAACCACCTTCATAATAGTTGTAGCATTTGAAGTATCAATAGTACAAAATGTACCTGACTGTGGTCCTAAACAAAAATTAGGATATTCTATTGTTATGTTTTCATATGCCATAAACTATACCTATAACTTATTAAAATAATTATGATTGTTGGGCTGTACTGGTAACGCGGACCTCTCTAGCAGTTGTTCCAGATCTGTACTGCGTAACAGCAGTACCAGTACCATCGGTATTTACTGGAGTAGTTAATATAGTGCCATTTGGGTCATCGTCTTCAAAAGCAACTAGTCTGGCTACAACTGGTAGATTAAATTGGTCTTTTACTATGGCTGTTATTGTAGAAGTATTTACCCCGTTAGCAGGTAATATCGCTGGTTCTGCTCTAAGAGATATACTAGTTATAAAAGACTCTAACGTACTTAATTGATAATTATAAGTTCCTCCGGCAAATGTGGTAGTTGAGCCGTAATAAGTTGCTTTAAGTTGAAGTCTGTATACATTAGTACCTTCTATACATAAATCGTATATATCTATAACGGTTGCCAAATCACTTTGAATATTATCTAAAACCATAGAGCCATAACTTGTAGTTAAATCATCAGGATCTAAAAATATCATATTTGTAGTCTTAACATAGGCTATAGCATGTGAGTCAGATCCATAAGTATCAGACATATCATAAAAGGTACAACAACTTATATCTTTATACGCTCCGCCAGCAGATTTAGATATATAGGAACCGGTGTAAGCATCTATCTTATATAACGCCCCACTAGTATCATCTGTACCGTTGTAATTATTAAAAACCCAAAGATATTTATAAAAAGTTACAGAATCTCCGGTCTCATAAACATAAGTAGTTGTGCCGTTTATATTAACAAAATCAGCGCCAGCAGAATTGACAGTAAATTCTTCAACTTGTCCGTTAGTGTTGGGACCTAAAGTAACAATCATACCGCTTGACAATTTTGAACCGTCGGATATACTTAGAACTGTTTGGCCTACTGCCTCATCCGCAGTAAATGTTTCATGATAGTGTTCTATAGTAAAAGCTTCGGAATCATACTTATGGGAACCAGTCTCCACCAAATTAAAAGTACTTCTTAATTTACAGACATAATTATCTATATACCATCGCCTTATTCTTATATCATCCCCAGTTAAGTTTTCTAAACTCCAGAAATTTCTGCCATCATATTCTAAACTATCTACAGTATCAGATATAACTGTGTCTAATGGATAAGAATAAGATTGAGTGCCATCATCGGTCTTAACAATTAAACTATCCAAATCCTCATCCATAGTATAGAAATAACCATCTACCACTACAAAATTACCTTTTCTTAAACGTATATTTTCATATGCCATTTATTAAGTACCTCCATCGATAAAATTAATTAATCTATCTTTTAGAAACTCTGAAGAGTAATTAATCTCATCTAAACCAGATTTTAATCCTTTGTCCACACTAACCATTATAGCAGATGGACCATTTGTTCTCTCCAATATCTTAGATAATTTTTTCTTTTCACTCTTTTCTAAATATCTGGTATAATCATGCACTAAAAATCCCATATTGAACAAAATACCCTTAGGAGCAGCTATATTTTTAAATATTGTAGGTATATTGCCCTTATCTTGATAATAACCACTCACAAAAACAACAAAAAATAAATTTTTGCACTTACTAACCGCACCCTGAAACATATCACCTATATTAGATATAAACACTGAATCATCCATGAAAGCAAAAACTTTCTTATCTGTACCAATTGCTATACCCAACGCAAAAGACGGAGAAACAAACTCAGACTCTATATAAAAATTATTAGGTTTATCATATAAATATGCTTCCTTACAAATACCTTTGCCAAAATATATACCCACACTTTCTTCATCCAGTAATGAAGTCATAAGTCTCACAGCACTAAACCTTTTCATTTTAATTCCTTTCCATTAATAACAATACCACAAGGCTTACCAGTTCTTATTGACTTATTTGAGACAAACCTAAGGTACTTCCTATAATCAGTATCAATAAATTTACTATATATACCCACTTTATTAAACAAACTTATTTGATCCTTACTACCATGGGATAATATAAGAAAAGGAATATTATACTTTAAAATAAAAAAGTTTAACAATCCAATGATATTAAAGATTTTATTAGCAGGCATCATGATCATTGATTTTATACCTGTGATACTAGAACCACTAACTATATTTGCTGCTGAATTCTCATCAACTGCAGGTATATAGTGCATGATTCTTGAGTCCATATTGTTATATATTGATTTAAATTCTAAACAAGGTGTTCCTGTAAAAAATCTATATTCTAAATCATTACAAATAAATTCTAAAAATTCCTTAGCCTTTACCATAAATCCTCCAAACTATAAATAAGTATCTGTAATTCTGACAGGCGGGGCCCAAGTTAATTTATAATCATATGGATTACCAGATACAACTATATCAGAGGTAACATCGAAACCATTTATAGTTACATTTATACTATTAACATCTATACCTTCTGATGGAAAAACATCCAATAATCCTATAATAACATCTTGATATATACTAGCAGAAGTGTCTCCGCCTTCTGGATAAGTATAATTAACTAAAGGAGCCCTACCATCGTTTAGTGGGGTTCCCCAATCAACTTTATCTGATATTATAGCTGCTGCTTTTTCAATTTCTTCATCAACATTATCAAGACTTATAACGGTTATATATTCTGGAAGTATTGCATCGCCATTTATATCTTTTTCCTCTGTAGCTAACTCTATAACCCATACAGGCTCGCCTTCATTATTTTTAGGTGTCACATAACTAAAGGTAACACCAATCTTAATAACTTTATATGGATTTAAACTATTCCTTACTATAAAATTAGCCATCTAATAACCTCTTAACTAGAATAGTCAATTTCATTAATCATAACTTTTATACCATATCTAATAATATCATCTACTGACTCATACCAAGCAGTTGGTTTGCCCTCTGGGTCTTGTTCTCTAAGTAATTGAATTCTAGCACCACTGGTTGTAGTATAATTATTAATTATACCATTAAAATTATGAGTAGCCATAGTAGGTACTGTTAAAACAGTAGTTGTTGAACCAGAAAGTACTGTAAAATAATCAGTGTAACTACCGTCGGTTATCATCATAGAATCACCCTCAACCACACCTGTACCAGTAGATATAGTAATTGTAGTATCACCAACAGTATAGTCAGTAACTAGAGAAGCCTCTTTAACAGAAACCCCTGCTAACTCTTCACTAGATGTTGGTAAATCGAAACCTAAAGTTTTAGAGCAATCATTAGATGATGCCGCAATAACTCTAACAGAAGATCTATCGGCACCAGTATAATACTCACCAATGCTGCCCGACACAATCCGAAATCTTCCATCTGTAAATTCTACGGAAGCATTCTCATACGCGGTTGAAAAGCCAGCATCTGCTGTATCTAATATTATAGCTCTAATTTTTTCTTCCATATCCGCTGCTATAGCCTCTCCGCCAATAGGTGTAGCTGAAGTTTCTAATGTTACAGTATAATATCCACCAGCACCGCCAGTAGACGCGTCTACCCTTATCATAAACTGATTTGCTGACGAAGTTATAGAAAATTTACCATTACTTCCGGCAAAACCAGAACTCTTACACCAACCAGCTATAAACGTCATAGCATAAAGATCCTGTATAGCGGTTCTATTAGTATTATCACTATAAGCACTAGTAGAAAAACTTAAAACGTACTGCTCGTCACCTTCAAAACCCACTGGCACAACACTTTCTAAATCAGCAGTAACCCTTTTCGTAGTACCTGGGTAGTTATCTAAGTCTTGAGTATCAATATTCAAAGCCATAATTTATTTCCTCCTATTATTTTTAACCGTGAAAGTATTTATATCCATTATCAGTATAAAACGGACAACTATCAAACGTGCACTCATAACCCCACTTACCTCTATAATCAGTCTTCATAAAATATTCCCTTTCGCTAATTTCATGTAGATTCTGAGTAGGTAAAGGATCGTTTGGAGTCAAGTCTAACATTATCCTCGCTCTTACTGGATCACATTGTGTCGAATAAGGACAAGGTGAAAAACAATGCCCTTCATGTAAATGCTTTTTATGTTGAGGTAAATTACCCTCATGCTCTGTACCATAAATATACTCCCACTCACTATTTAAAGTACCGCTTGCTACAGTCAAAGCTCTATTTGCCTCGTTACAAATATCCCTTGGCATAAATTCTCCTAAAATTTATATAATACACCGTTTTCATTAACTACATAAGATATATAAACTAAATTAAAAGCATGTATTGCTTCTTCATGATTCTTTGTATCTATGACTATGTAATCATTATCCCTAAACTTAGGAACTTTGTTAAGTTCAGTATCATGGGTTAAAAAACAATCAGATAATGTCACCGAACTGTCTTTATTATATTTGACTTCCTTCCATGATAATTTAGCCACATAAACATTATTAACTAATATAGCGTATTGATTAAAAAAATCAACCATTATATTATCATTAGGATTGATCACATTAGATATACTTAAAACTGGGCCTGAAAAACTAGCATTGTTTAGTTTACAAACACCGTCTCTTTCGTATATTACCGTATCCCAATGTAATTCCAATCTATATTTCTCTCCTAAAAGCATAATTATTATCCTTCTACCATTGTGTTATATATAAAGCGGTGTATACGGTATTGACACACTACCGTTCCCAACCTCTCCGGCAGTATTTAAACCGCCACCTACATTATCGACTATACCTTGTGTCATAACAAATGCCGTTCCAAAACCACCAGCTGATACACTACCAGACTCGCTTTCAGTAGTTACTCCAGTAAATGAAATACCAGTAAGTGTTTCATCAGAAGAAGAACCTTCTGCTATACCTCTTAAAACATAAGTTGGCGCTATAGTATTTATACCGTCATCAGTCCATAATATCATGCTCCAAGTTTCTTGGGCAGGCATGACAGCGTCGCCCTTTGAATAACTGTAACTATTAACAAAGAAATTATCTGATATACTAGTAAACGTGTCACCACACGCTGCTGGTGATAAAGACACACCAATAGTATTAGCATTGCCACAAGACTCCGAAGGGGCAGTTGAATACGAACCCGAGTCTCCTGAATATATAGTCAAACTTACGGTTTGAGTGGGTTTATCAAACCTCATATCATCCCTAGGTGTCCATTCACCTAAACAATATAGTCTTTGAGTATTAGGATTAAATCCCCATTGTGCTGATACAACACAAGACCCTTGAAAAGATACCTGTGTAGCAGCTCCTATAACTACAGCCATTTTATCCTCCTTGTTCTATAAATTAAAAGGTTACTTTATTAGTCGCCTTTTTTACATTTCAAATATATTTTATAATTACAATCATATCTTTTATCACAATTTGAACAATATTTTCTTTTATAAACTTCTAATCTTGCTCTTATCTGTCTATCATTTAAATTCTTATAACCACCTAATATATCCACACTACCATCTGGATTTTTTTTTGTTTTATTGTTTCTCCTCTTACTGCAGCTACCACAAGCCATATATACCTCCTTTTAATCGGTTGTAGATACCAATGTTATGTGTGATTCATACCAACTACTGGTATTGGGAATTGCATTACCTGCAGCACTGGCTATATAACCAGTAAATGTTTTACCACCAGCTTCTATAGTTTCATAAGCCTTTAAACCTGGTTCATTAGACACAACAGTATATGTTACAGTTGCTATCCCCATAATATTATAACTTATATTCAATGAAGTACATTCTATAAATTCTATAACTTCGGCCATTAAATCACCCCTCCACCGCCCCAATCTATCTCATCAATATAAACTGTATTACGTACGACTTTGCCTTGAAAAGTATTACCACCTTGGTCAGACATCCTAGAAAAGTTTGCTGACATGTAATCACCTCCCTGGCCTCTAAATTCTTCACTTCCTAATAATTCTTTAGTATGTAAATAGATATCTATATCATTCTGCTCCGCTAGAAAAGTGTGTAAAACAAACTGACCGACATCCATAGTGGGCATTGGGGAACCAGCACGTAATCTATATTGTTGTCCTACATAATCAGGTAAGTCAGCCATAATTATTTACCTCCCATTAATCTGATGGTGCTATAAAAAATATAAAAGAATAAGAAGCCTTTGACACAGAACCAGGAGTAGCGTCCACACTGAAATTCTGAAGATACCAAGGACCATCGCCTATGCCTAGATTATCATATACAAAACCTTCTTCGTCTGTAGTCTCAAACGGTATGGGACCACCAGTATAATTATATCCATAACCATCAGTTTGAGTACCAACGTTATATAAATTAGCAGGGCCAGAGCTAGCGTCTGCAGACATCATAGGATAACTTATTGCTATATCTGGTATATCTACTAATGATTCTATTAAAGGAGAATCCCCATATATAAAAGAGCGGCCGGCACCGTTACTTATAAAATACACTTGGTCCTCATAACAATCATACTTTCTTAACCATGGAATAGATACTCCAGATTTACCTGGACAGCCGCTATAAAAACCAGGCTCCACGTAACCAGTCAATGTTACAGTACCTATTGTTGGTCCTATTACTATTTCACCGCCAACCTTATTTATCTCAGTACTACTACTAGAATTAATAGATATTATACAACTACCTGCAGGTAATGATGAAGTAGGAAAATCACCAATTAGATAACAACAGTCTGCCATTAAAATACCTCCTATTTAGTCAATAACATCGTCACTAAAAAATGTACCGTAAGCAGGACCACCTTGTACAATCGATGAATGATCATGAATCGGCACCGAAATTATATTACATACGGCTTTTTCACCAGTATGTGCAAAAAACCATATTGAATTGTCCTCTGCTCTATTATGAGTGTATATAACTGCAGGCTCTGCTTCTCCAGTAGCAACTATACCACCAACATCTTGATTTTCTACAAGAAATCCTCTTACAAGTTCACGCTCTGTGCCTCTAAAAACTATTGGGCCAGGATGTACAAAAAAACCCAAATGATTCTCATCACTAAGAGGGGATTCTAATTTAATCTTTTGACCTGCCAAAAGATACATCGCCACAACGGACACATTCTCTGCCATTAGACTACCCCTTCCTCATCTGAAAATGGAGTAACTCTTAGAGTTACCTTTGGCGCTGAAGCCTGAGGCGGTAATGGTACTTCTTTAGGTACAGATTGTGCTGCAGTATTAACTATCTCAGAACTTGTCCAATCACCGTCTGTAACGTCAAAATAATTCTGCTTAACATATTTAAATTTTCCACTTTTTAATTTTTCTCTAACGACACCATTTATAGAAACCCACGTGGCCTTAGTAGATCTACAACGTCTAGTAAATTTTTTGCCACTTAACAACCTCAGTGTATCAGTCCCACTTAAACTTATATTAACAAAAGCAGGGTCATCAAATACTGGGGTTATTTGCATAGTAGATACTACACCAGTAAATATAAGTGGTTGGTTTGAGTCAGTACCTGCGTATATTTTTATCTCACTACCACTTATAGGCCCATTAACAGTTGAATGTGATACTTTCAATTTAGCACTAAAATTTGATAATGAACCTCTCTGTTTAGTAACACTGAAAGATAATATGAAAGGCGTCTCTACAATCAAAGAGCCAACTTCTATTTTAGCTCGTATCTTTACTTGTTCTATTGGCATATAAATCTCCTATGACTCTATAGGGTTATTATGTACTGCACAAGATACCTTATCACCCACCCTAAGAACCTTTCCTATAGTATTTATAGCTATTCTTTCACCGTAACCATCTATTCTTACCTTATAATGTACATTATTACCCATATCTTGTATAATTGTACCATTTGCTGAAACTTCCTCCGCAGCTTTAGGTGTAGGAGCTCCCGTAATGTCAGTCAAACCACCAACTATTCTAGGACCCTCTGTGACGCCTATAGTATAAGAACTACTATCTGTATAATTATAGGTTATATTATTTATTATTCCACCCGCAGGGCCAACATCTCCCAATCCCACTTCTGTATCTGGACCACATGTATATACAGTAAACACACCATCGCCGCTATTCATAAAATCATATAGTGTTTCCGACAATGTAATACAACCCTCTTCATCCAAACTGTTCATAGTAATGGACATACCACCACCCTCCATCTGATCTAATGCTAATTCATACTCAGTATCTTCAAAATCTTGAGTAGTGGTTGGGTCATGGTCTTGTATACTTTGTGTCTGATCTATTAAAGTGCCATTAAAAGCCAACGGTGCGGGGGGCTCCTCAACTACTATTGGAGTTACTAAAAAATCAAGCTGTTCTGCTATTGTAACAGCTCTACCAACAGCAGTACCTGTTTCATCTTCACCGGTACCTGATGGATCATATATGGTCACAGAGGGTGTACTTAAGCTAACACTTGCCCATATCTCCTTAACAAGTATTGCTGCTCCGCCAACGTCAGTTGGTAAAATAGAACCCACTTGTGTACCTGGGTTATTCATATATATTTCAGAAGATGTATCCCATTTAAATGTAACGGCAGTACCAAAAGTGGCTGGATCGTTTGTCCTAGAGTTATTAGCAAAAACTATGTAAGGATATTTATAACCATCTATTTCATCATAAGCTACAACATAGTGATCACCCTCACTTAATCTAACCAAGGTGGTAGACGTTGAAGCTGGATTTAATACTAATGATACATTTCTAAGATCACTGTCACTTTCTATAGCATCAGCTGCTGTATCAGGTATTCCCAAACCAGCGTCGATTGCTAATCCTATAACAAATACATCAACAACACCGTCATAATTATCAATCTTAGTGCCTCTTACATCCTCGAACCTAAATCTTTCGGGTATTGGGATAAGCACACCGTCTTCATATGTAGCAGTAGAACCAAGACCGGCCCAACAACTAGGATCATCTACTGGATTACCACCTTCAATATCAGTATAAACTGGATGTCTTTGTAAATTACCCATATAGGGTGGTTCGCCTACACCGTTATCACCTATTTTTATAGGTATACTACAGACATTAGTTAAAGTAACTGACGTTTCAGCAGTTGATATAGGTTCTGGCGGGATGTCTAAAAAATAAGCATAACCTAGTATCTTATCCCAAGGATTATCCGCCGTTAATTCATATAAATTATCTATACCATCTTCGTATTGACTGCCTCCTTGAGTAGATATATGTGGGTCTCTAAAAGCAATAACAGCATAATTACTAAAACTATCCTTTAAACAACTGTTATGCATTTCATTGGTGTCAAATATTTCCTTATCATCGGGGTCACTTCCCCATATTGGCTTCCATTCAACTGGTTTCCTTGTAGGCAACTCTGCAAATCCTTGGACCATAACTCCCGCACATTTTTCAACATAAGTTGATGTTTGCATTTGGTGATATATATCATTAAGAGAGGCTGTATCAGCTCCTATTTCCTTAAATTCTACCTCTCCGGCAGCATTAACCATAGGTTCGTATAAAGTACCATCTATGGCTGATTGCTCCATTAAAGACATTTTTATTATAGACATTGCATCCATATGTTTTATGTCTATATTATTTAACTTACCCCCTATAGTATTAGATCCAGCAGCAACTGGTATTTGATAATAGTCAAGAACACCATAAGCTAAATTATCATATTCACCTTCACATTCCACCTCAACAAATGCACTCGTATCATTAAACTGTTCCCAAAAATCTATAACAGATTGTTCATCAGCCATGTCCCCTCCTACTATACCAACGACGAATTAAGTAAGGTTCTAATCTCTCTTTGAATTCTATCACTTTCATCAAATTTATAATAAAATTCCTGCCTTGTTCTTTCTAAATTACTTCTTTGAGAATCAACATATGATTTGATGTTATTAAGATCACTATCTACCTTTGACACCACATCATTTATTGTAGTATTAATTAAATCATTTATATTATTAGAAGCAATCTCTCCTTGTATATCGTCTATCTTTCCGTCCAAATCACCTTTTAAAACTATAATCTTATCGTTTATGGAATTCACAGTCTCAGTTAGTTTATCAATAGAGTCCGCCCCGACCGCGGCAGTTGTTTGGTTATTAACCGCAACTTCTATATTAGACACAGCATCCTTTATACCATTAGATATTGATGAGGTAATTTCATCTATGTTATTAATACTTAAACCTTCAGGGGGTATATCTACTTTAATACCTTCGGTTGGCATATCCACTTTAATGCCTTCAGTTGGCATAATTACAGCAATACCTTCAGTCGGCATCTCTACTTTAATACCCTCAGTTGGTATGTCCACAGATATACCTTCAGTAGGCATCTCTACTTTAATACCCTCAGTTGGCATCTCTACCTGTATCTTCTCAGTCGGCATAATTACAGCGATACCTTCAGTAGGTATATCTACTTTGATACCCTCGGCTGGTATATCTACTTCTAATTTTGTTTCTTCTACACTAAGTTTTAAATCTTTTAGCACACTTATATCTAGTGATACAGTTACATTATTTAGAGATTTGGATGCTGGGGAATCAGATACTATACCGCCATCAGCAAATGCTTTTGGAACTATAATCTCCCCTTTTTGTGCAAACACCGGTCCAGTTTTAGCCACCTCACCACCATTATGCATGACCGACATAGATCTATTGTTGTTTTTAAACGCTTTTAATTCTTCTTCAGTGCGAGATGTTATTGCTTTACCTGGTCCCATAGAGTCAGAATATCTTGATAATAAAAGATCATTATTATGCAAGCCTTTATTATATTTAGTAGATTCTATACTTTGCTTTGACAATTTCTCAAAATAATCTCTTATCTTTTTAAGTCTTTCTTTGACATCTTTAGTCTGACTACCAGCCTTGGATTTATCAATCTTTGATGGATCTAATTTACCAGTAAAATAAGACCTTAAATCACCCAATCTATCTTCTTGTTTACCCGATAAACCATCTTCCTTGTCAATATTTGACAATTTAACTATCTCATCATACATGTCCCTGTTAACAAAAGCTGCCGATCTCCAATCGGGTTTATTTTCTGCATCTTTATCAAGGCCCATGGCTTGGTAAAATTCTTTGTTTTTTCTATCCGAATATAGTTGATCAGTATACTGTTTAAATATTTCATTAGTTGTTTGTAATAATCTATTAAATTTCTTAACATTGTCCTGGGAAAAAGCATCCGTACCTACTATATCACGGCCCCCTCTTTTAGCTATTAAAAGTTCCTTAGCGTCTTCGCCAAAAAGATTGACTAAACCAAACTCATCCTCTAATTTATTTCTATACACTTTTCCAACATCCATATATTTCTTAGGATTCTTCAAAGCCTCTTTTAACTTCTCATCTATTGTGTTAGCACGTTTTTTATATTCTGAAGCGTCTTCTGTTAAAGGAACATAACTCAATAAACCATATTTATCTCTAAGTGTGTCTTTTTGTGCCTTGGCCTCTTCCTTATATAGTTTTTTCTGTTCCTCAATACCCTCCTTCATTAACTCTAAACGTCTGCCCGGACTACCAACATCCTCAGTATAATCACCAACATCAGAAGCGGCAGCCTTAAGCCACATATCAGTAGGAGAAATAAAATCAGATGACGCTAAATCAAACGCTTGGGCCATGCGAGCCTTCTTAGGATCACCATAAAGCATCTTTACTTGTTTATCAAACCCTTTTTTATCGTCCGCATGTCTTTTCCTTAACATAGATATTACGGACTGTTTATTTTCTTTTAATTCTTGTATTTTTCTATAACTATCTAATAGGGCCTTGGTACCAGCGTCAAATTGACCCAAATCTATGTTAGGATCAGCAGCAGAAGATATCAAGTTGGATAGTTTATCTTTTTCAAGTTGTCTTTCTTTATAGGGTTTACTCTTTAAGTAACTGGGAGAATCTATCATACGATGAACCCCCACATTAGTTGGTTTATCAATGGGAGAATAAGATAATGGTGCGCTCTTTGCTATCCTACCCATACCAGTAGCAGAGTCTATAAATAAACCACGGCGCTCATCATACTCAAACTTAAATCCAGCTGCTTTTTCGTGTTCAGCCTTAACTTTAGACATTCTATCTAAATATTCTCTTTTGGCTTCTTCGGTTTGTAATTCAGAGTAAGTACCGCTTTTAGTAAAAAATTCGGCCGGTAAATTACGCATAAACTCGTCACTAGTTTTATATCCTGACAACTTAGATTGTTTATCTAAAAGCCTTTGCTTAAATTTTTCTTTTTCTTCTTGAGATGCAGCAAGTCTCTTTTCCGATTTAAGTCTGTTAGCCAACACCATTTTATCTACGAATGGTTTCTGACCATATGTGTGCCACGGGGCATTAATCTTGGTTTCATCCTTTACATCGTTAACTTCTGAAAGACCCATGGGCGAACGTGTAAATCTACTAGGAATACCTACCAAAGATCCAAAAGGTTTTTCTTTCAACTTATCCCTTTTAAGCCAATTTAAAATCTCTTCCCTATCTTCCTTGGAAACATCAGAACCAATATTTATCATACCGCCGTCAGCAAAACCTTGCTCCTTTAGTTTATTTAACTGGACATACTGACTACTCTTATCTTTGGGTAAACCGATAGGTCTATATTCTTTATCAAAATCTCGGCCGTAGGCT
>PJEL010000196.1_pt1 | contig 72246 bp, 58 predicted proteins | sample 1853271 | NCBI WGS metagenome assembly PJEL01 (sample SAMN08108733, study PRJNA415343) | Invertebrate metagenome, whole genome shotgun sequencing project. | host: Globobulimina | place: Sweden: Gullmar Fjord | collected 2015-08
AGTCGCCCCGGACCGTCTGGCGTGGTCTGGCCGGATGCGACGTGCCAGTCGGGGTCGGTGGGTCCAATGGCAATCAGGTCACGATCCCCGTCATTATCGGCGTCGAACAGGGCGATTGTCTCGGCTCCGATCGCCTCTCCTTCGGCGGCGACGACGTAGTATTCGAGGTCGTCGTCGTACTGCATGCGTCCGAGATCGGCGAGTCCTCCCGGGACCTCGGGCTGCTCCACCAGGGACACATCGCCCGACGGTGCTCCCTTCCAGACCCGCAGTCCATAGGGATTCTCGCCGGTCTCGCACGGGTCGCCGGCTCGGGTCGTGAGCATGTCGTTGTGGGTCGCCCAGAGCAGATCGAGGTGGCCGTCGTCGTCGATGTCGGCGATGACGGTGTCCATGCCGGTGTACTCGGCCCCCGGGGAGCACAACCAACGCTCGATCCCCCCGAACCCGGCAGCCGCTGCGCTCCCAGCGATGTCTTCGTAGGTGCCGTCGGCGAATCCCGAGGGTCCAGGACGGAACACGAACAGGGCCGAGAGCGGTCGGCCGAGGTCCATGGCGCTGCCGATCTGGTGGCCGGCGACGGCGAAGTCCAGCCAGCCATCGCCGTTCAGATCCCCTACGGAGGCACCACCGCGGGCGTAGGTTCCCTGGTTGGACGTCCCGAGCGCCTCGGCCCGGTCGGAGAAACGATCCCAGGCCCCGTCGGAGATCAGCATGACGGCCTGGTTGGTTCGGCCATTGCTCGGAAAGTACAGATCGAGGAAGCCGTCATTGTTCAGGTCGGCCGCGAGAGCGCCTCCGAGCCCTTCGCCCTGGGCCTGCCCGTATTCCGGGAACACCGGTGACATCTCCAGGCAGCCCTCGTTGCGAACGAAGTCCACGTGGTCGCCGCGAGACAGGACGCCATCCAGGTCGCCGTCCCCATCGATGTCCACCCACGCCGCCCCGGTCGTGCGTTGGTCCACGTCGGTGACTCCGGGTATCTCCACCGCTTCGAACCACGCATCGGCCGCCGCCGCGTCGGTCCAGGCGTCACCCGCGCCCGGGGCTGCCGGCGTCGCGACCGGGCAGTCCTCGTCGGTATCCTCGGCCGAATCCTTGATTTTGTGCGTTTCTGCCGTGTCGTCGTCTCTGTGACGACAACCCATGACGAGGGCGCACAGGCACAGAACTGACACCAGGCGATTCATATCGGAAGTGCGCTCTTCACGTCGTTCGGCAGACCCTCAGCGGCCAATATAGCCGGCCTGGAAGCGCGATCGCTGTCACTGCGGCGTCCAACCGACGTTTCGGTAGCTTGGTCCTCGGTCGGCGTCGACGGGAGGAACCGTCTTCAGGTATCGGTACACCGACCGCACATCGGACTCGGTGGTCAACTGGAAGTTCTCCCACGGCATCTTCGACGACAGGAGCGTGCGTCCGGCCTTGAAGCGGGCCACAAAGGCGTCTTCGCTCAGCTTTCCGACGGATCCCGTGGGGTGGTCGGTGAGGTTTGGCGCCACGAACTCCATGTGCTCTTCGCCCTCGCTCGGTTCGGGCAGTCCGCCGCCGAGCTTCTTTCCCGTCAGCTGCATTGTTCCCTTGTCGAGCTCGGTGTGGCAGTCGACGCAGAACATCGCGTCCTCCACCAGATACCGCCCTCTGTCCACCGAGGGCTCGTCTGCCGGGGGAACGTGCTCTGGGCCTTCGAGACCGCGGGGTTCGAGGGTGAGAGCGTAGGTCAGGACAAGCTTTCCCAACAGGTGCCAGCGGCCGTGGCGGACCTCGTTCTTCACCGGGTCGAGGGTGCGCAGGTAGGAGATCACCGCGACGATGTCCTCATCGGAGAGCCGCGCGGCCGAGTACCGCATGAAGAAGGCCAGATCATCGTTGTGCTGCACCCCGGTTCGCAGGGCTCGCGCGAGGTGTTCGTCCGAGACATTGCCGATGCCGGTCTCGGCATCCGAGGTGAGGTTTGATGCATACATCGTGCCCAATGGGCCGATCTCGAACGACATGCCCCCGTGCAGTGGCGTGTCGGTCACGTCCTCTGGATGGGCGCGGTCGGTGGTGGTGTGACACTGGGTGCAGTGGCCGGGCCCGTGCACGATGTACTCGCCCTGGGCGATGATCGCGGGATCGGTGGAGGCTTGCAGCTGGGGGAAAGGCGCGTCGGTGTACTGCACCCAGCCGGCCCCGCTGGCCACGGCGAATCCCAGCAGGCCCTGCACGCCGAAGAACAGCAGGCCGACTACCGTTACTGCGGACACAACAGCCGTCTTCTGCCAGCTCACCGTCACCTCGGTACGAACCGTATCAAACCTTCGGGATGTCCTCGAGATCTGCCGAAGTGTTCTCGCGTTGAGAACACAAATCCGGGTCCGGTCGCCAATGCCCCTGTTCGATGGAGGTATCCTTGGTGGTGCCCCCGTTGCCTGGAGCCCGCATGCGCTTCCTCCTCCTCCCGATCATCGCCTCCACGTTCCTCGCTCTGACCGCCTGTGAGGACAAAGCCGAGGACCAAAACGGTATCGACGCGATGTGCCAAAACGACGCCATCGCCGCTTTCTACGAGGAGAACGGCGATCTGCTACAGAAGCTCGACCAGGGAGAGGAACCCAAGGATTGGGACGACAAAGACGGTGACCTCGACAAGAAAGAGAAGGACTTCGACGACGACTGGCTCACCGACATGATCAATGACTTCGTGGCCTACCGATGCGCGGACTGCGGCGACTGGAAGGACAAGGAAGACTGGAAGGACGGCGACAAGGGCGACTGGGACAAGGGCGACGACAAAGGCGACTGGGACAAGGGCGACGACGACAAGGGCGACTGGGACAAGGACGACTGGGGCGACAAGGGCGAGTGGGACGACAAGGACGACTGGGACGACAAGGACTGGGACAAGGACGACAAAGACTGGGACGAGGACGGGATGAAGGAGGACCCGTGCTTCGACGACAAGGGCAAAAAGGGCGACTGGGACGACGGCGACAAGGACCTCGGCGACAAACCCAAGTAGCTGTGAACAACTCTAGCGGAGGCGCCTGAGCTCGCCGTCCGTCAGTACTGGCACTTCCCGCCGGGCTTCAGCTCGGTCTCCTCGAAGTAGTCCGGGTTGCAGGTGCCGGCGCACTTGTTCTTCTTCTTGTTGACCAGCGTCTCGTTCTTCTCACAGCAACACAGGCTCTCGCGCAGCTTGTCGACGTCGGCCTGGTCGTCGCACTGATCGCCTTCGTCCTCTTTGACCTTGCCCTGGACCTCTTCGCACTCCTCCGCGGTGTGCCAGCGATAGAGGAAGTTGTCGGCCCCATTTGCGTAGTAGCAGCACACATCTGGGGCGTCGTCGTCGTCCCCGGTCGTCACTCCGCTGCAAGCCAGGGTCAACAGTGCGATCAAGACGGCGAAACGGGCCTTCATTTGGTCCTCGGGGCTGGGGCGCGCCCATCATAGACCGAGGTCCGCCACGTGCCCGAGGACACCGTCGTCAACGCAGCCTCGGGCGCCTATCGCGGCGGACCTACTTCGATGTCGCCCTCACTGGGAGCCGAGGAGCTCGCGGATCCCGTACCCGACGCCGATCCCCACGATCCCGGCAATCACCGAGAGCCACCACGGCAGACCGCCAGACGAGCCACCGGCTCCGGCCTGAACGGTGAAGGCATAGGCGACGGTCTCACTGACCACGGTCCCGCGCACCCGGGCCTGGATCTCCAGCTTGTAGGACGTCGCTGGCAGGTTCGTAAACACCGCCCAGTTGCGCGAAGTGAAGTCGCTCCAGGAGTCGTCGGTGTAGTTGAGGAGCCGGTAGCGGTATTCGGTCGCCTCCTCCTCGACATAGGACAGCGCTGCGAACTCGATCTCGAGGTCCCGGCTCTCCCAGGGCACGGTGGATCCGGAGGGCTGGACCTCTCCTCCCAGCGTGGCGCGGGTGACCACGACCGTCGGCTTGGGTGGCGATGGGTGCACATCGAGCTCGGGCAGGTAGTGGCTCAGGCCGCGGGATGTGCCGAACCAGAGGGTGTCGTCGTAGTCCTCGAACCAGGCGTTCAGGTCGGAGTCGTTCCACGCGAGCCCGTCGGCGATGGTGTAGGGGCGGATGGCCTTTCCGTCCCAGCGGGCGAGGCCGCGAGAGCTCCCGAACCAGACGTTGCCGGCCCGGTCGTCGGCGACGAAGAACACGTAGTCGCTGGGCAGCCCGTCGGTGTGATCGAGGTGTCGCAGGCGGTTTCCCTGGGTCTTCCTCATGTCCAGTGCGCCCACACCGCGGGAGCTGTCGTAGCTGAACCAGAGCACGCCATCGTCGGCCTCGGTCAGGCTCAGGATGGCGTTGTCGCGGAGGCCGTCAGCGGTAGTGAAGCGGTGGGACGTCTTGCCATCCAGAAGGATCAAACCCAGGTCTCCGGCGCACCAGATTCTCCCTCCCTTGCCGATGGCCAGACTCCAGATCCGCTCGGGCCCCTTGCTTGCGGGCAGGTCGAGGGGCACGAAGGCCTCGCCCTGCATTCGGCTCACGCCCCCTTCGGTGGCGACCACGACCCGGCCCTTTTCGTCCAAGACCATGGCGACCGCGCCGGTCTGGCTGGGCAGTCCCGGCACGTCGTCGTACCAGGTCCGCTTCGGCTCTCCGGTCGACATGTCGATGAGGACGAGCCCGCGGCGGTTGGCCACCATGAACCGGCTCTCGTCGAGGACGACGACCGAGCGGACCTCTTCGTCGTGGATCGCGCGCCAGGCCACTCCATCGTACAAATCGAGGCTGGCGTGGGTTCCGACGAGCAGATCGCCGCCGGGTTTTGTTCTGCGGATGGACCAGATGGTCTCGTCGGACAGCCCGTCCTGGCGGAGGTGGTTGATGAACGGCCCCCGCTGGAGGCGGTGCAGACCGACGCCGCTCCCGACCCATAGGTTGTCCTCCCGGTCCAGCATCAGGGTGTAGATGTGGTTGGTGAGAATGCCGCGATCCTGGCCGATGACTGCTACTTCTCCCTTGGCCTCGTCGAAGCGGGTGATGCCGTTGGATAGGCTCACGCCCCACACGGTGCCGCGGGGGTCGACGACTAGCGAGGTGAGGGGTTCGCTCGGTCCCTGGCCAGCATCCTCGGCTGAGGGACTGGCGGCCAAGGGGTCACCCACGCGGTGGAGGCTGCCTTGGTGGCTGCTGAGATACAGCGGTCCATCGCCCCGGCGCGCAAGCCCACGCACATCGAGCGCGACCAGATCGCGAAAGGTGACGAGCTCGTCTCCGATGAGGCGGGTGAGACCCCAGTTGGTGGCGATGTAGACGGCTTTTCCGTCTACCAGGAGCGGTCCGGCGCGGTCTCCACCAAGTCCGCTGCCCATGCCTTCGAGCATGGCCCCTTGTTTGTCGAGGACCAGCAGACCCTTGCCATCGGTGCCCACGAAAGTTCGGCCATCCGCTCCCACGGCGATGTCGACAATGGCGCGCACGCCCTCGGGGAGTGGCACCGTCTCGACTGTGATGCTGGAGCCCTCCAGTCGGGCGATCCCGACTCCCGCTGGCGCCGAGGTCCCGACCACTACCGATCCATCTGCGCGGGGGGCGAGCTGAACGCCGTGTTGCCCAGGAAGTCCGCGGTCGGCGCCCAGGGAGCGGAAGCGTTCGCCGTCGAACACCGCGAGCCCCTCGTCTTCAGCGAACCAGAGCAGGCCATCGACGCCCTGGGTGATGTCGTTGATCAGACCGCTGCGGAGGCCGTCGTCGAGTCCATAGTGGTGGAAGCGATGGCCGTCGTAGCGGGCGGCGCCGTCCTGGGTCCCCACCCACAAGAACCCCTCAGCGTCCTGGAACACGACCTGAACCGAGGCCTGGGGCAGATCCGAGGGTGGGTAGTATTGGAACGGGAACTGCTGCGCGGAGGCCGGCACCGCGACAAACAACAGAACCGAGATGGCCAGTGCGACAAGGAGCGCGACGAATCGATACGCCCTTTGGTTGACCGTGCGCAGGAATCGGGATCGGGGCGGCATCTGCTTTCAGGATACCCCACGGATGTTCTGACGGTCAGTCCTCGTCGTTCAGAATGCCTTCGACGTAGGAACCCAGGGCCGAGGCGAGGTCTGCGCTCACCTGCTCGAAGCGAAGCCCCATACCGGGAGGTCGGCTGTAGCCTCTCCAGGGACGGGTCCAGGCGACCACTCCCTTCACAGGGAAGGTCCCGGCTGGAAGTTCGAGGTCCAGCTGCACCTGGGAGTCCTTGTCCAGGGCTTGGTGGGTAGCCACGAAGCAGCCGCCTCTGGAGATGTTGCGCACCACTCCAAAAGCGAAGGTCTTCTCTCCGTATACCGTCACCTGCAGATGATACGGCACACGTACGTGACGACGCTGCTCGATTCCGTGCTCGGAACGCGGAGGGTTGGGAGTTTCGGTGCAGGTGGTCGTCATCGTCGGGCTCCTTCTCGCTCATCGACGCATCGGTGCAGATTTGAAGCTCTCATCTCGCGCGTCTGGCGTGTAGAGTGTCGGCATGAAACGCCTCACTTTCCTTGTTGCCCTCGCCGTTTTGCCCACCCTTGCGGAGGCTGGCACGATTCGCGTCGCGGTCTATTCGGGCCCCATGGGCAGCTGGACCGAGGCGGCCGCGCAGCTCAACGACGACACTTGGTTCGACTTCGACGCTACTGCGGTGGGGATCAACGACATCAACACCGCCCAGGGGCTGGCGAACTACGACGCCATCCTGTTGGGGAGCTCCGGCCACAACGACGACGCGTTCGACCAGGTGTTCGCCAACGCGGTCCTGGCGTGGAACACCGCGGGCTTTGGCGGCGTCGTGACCGCGGGCTGGGTCGGCTACGAGAACTACAACGAGCCCTTTGCGAACACCATGGGGCAGTTCATGGCGATCCCGATGGAGCTGGGCGGGTACTGCACGGGTCCGGGAACCCAGTTCACTATGAACAACATCGCCCACCCAGTGACCACCGGTGTCGCGAACTTCACGCTGCAGACCAGTACCTACAGCACCTACAGCACGACGGGTCCGGACCTGCCGAATGGGCAGAGCCTGGCGACCAGCTGCGGAAATCCTCACGCGGTTGTCGTGGGCGAAGCCGGGCTGGGGCGTTCGGTCTTCCTCGGTCCGCTGTACCAGGGCGACGCCTCGTACAACAACGCCGATGTGCGCAGCGGGGATCCCGATCAGCTCCTCGAGCAGGCGTTGGCTTGGGTCGCCTGTGACCACGACATCGACGCCGATGGCGACGGGGTCGGGGACCAGTGCGACCGCTGCGAAGGCTTCGACGACAGCTTGGACCTCGACGACGACGGCTACCCCGACGACTGCGACAACTGTCCGGATGTGCCTCAACCCAACCAGCGCGACGAGGACCTGGACGGCTACGGCTTCCTGTGCGAGTGCGACGACATCGATCCATTGGTCTCACCAGAGGCGATCGAGGTCTGCGACGGCATCGACAACGACTGCGACGGCGACATCGACGTGGGCGCGCCAGACGACAACGTCTGGTACATGGATTCCGACCTCGACGGCGAGGGGGATGCAAGCGCCACCATCGCCGCTTGCCTGCCTCCGACCGGCTATGTCGACAACGCTCTGGACTGCGACGACGCGGACTCCGCCATCAACACCCTCGCGTTCGAGAGCTGCGACGGCGTCGACAACAACTGCGACGGAGCCATCGACGAGGGCCTCGAGGACTGCGATGCGCCCGTTCCGGAGAACGAGGCCAAGCCCGCGGTCGGGTCGGACTGCAGCTGCGACGCCGGTTCGTCTTCGCTGGCGCCGTTTGCGTTGTTGGTGGCGATTGGGGTGGTGATTCGGCGGCGCAGGGAAGTCGCAGCCCCAGACCTGTAGTTCCGGATGTGGGCGTGGGCGACCTATCCCAACAATCGTCCAATCCGGGGAGTCAGTCTCGCGCACTGAGCACCTGACTCACCGTTGCGAGCACGCTGCCGGTTTGTGGCAATGGTGCCGCCCTGTGTCCGTACCACCGTGCATACAGCAGGACAACATGGCACTCTCCCAAGAAGACCGCGACGCACTGATTGGCTCGGACACCACTCGAGCGACAGATCCAGACGGAAAGAACCCGATTCTACCGCCGGGCCAACCGTTTCAGAGAGGCTGGGTCAACTGGGGACTGTTCTGGCTTCTGGTGGTCTTGACCGTCCTCGCCGGGTTGGTGCTCCACCTGGACCGCCTGAACGGATAGGTCAAGTCCGGTCTGGACAACGGCTCAGAACTGGAAATACACGAACTGCTGCGCCGTGAACCGACCCAGCACCAGGATCCCAAAGATCATCGCCCAGTCGCCGATCCAGGTCGTCCACCACGGCCAGTGAGCAATCCTCTCCGGATGCCGCCGCACCCACTCCACCAGGTCCACCATCGGGATCATCAACAGCATCATGCCCAGGATCAGGGGGTTGATCTTGGCGTGTTTGGCGAGGATGAACGGTGACATGAAGTCGATCTCACCCCACCCCTCAAGCAGGCGGCTGTACATGTACAAGGCGTGAGGAACACTCTCGGCGCGGAACAGGATGAAGGACCCGTACACGATGGCGATGGTGGAGACCCACTGCCAGAGCATCCGGGTGCGCTTCAGCTTCGCAAAACCGGTGCGCTCGGCGATGCTGTCCCGAAGGTCTGCCGTTGCCCGTCCCACGACGATGTAGAAGCCGTTCACCAGACCCCAGAGCACGTAGTGCCACGCGGCTCCGTGCCAGAGTCCGGACAGGCCGAAGGCGAAGAGCACGTTGAAGATGACCCGACTCGGGGCGCGCCGGCCGCCGCCCATGGGGATGTACACGTAGTCGCGCAGCCAGTTGATGAGGGTGATGTGCCAGTGGGTCCAGAACTCGGCGACGCTGCGGGCGAGGGTGGGCTGGTCGAAGTTCAGGGAGAGCTCGATGCCGAGGACCTTGGCGGTGCCGATGGCGATGTCGGAATAGCCGGAGAAGTCGCAATAGACCTGATAGGCGAAAGCAAAGGTAGCAAGTATGATTGCGGGGCCGGCGAACTCCCGTGGTGCCAGGTACACCGCGGCGACCAGGACGGCGAGGTGATCGGCGATGGCGACCTTCTTGAACATTCCCCAGAGCGCCTGCCGCATGCCCTCGATGGCGCGGTCGGTGTCCCAGGTGCGCACCTCGATGATCTGGGGCAGGAGCTTGCCGGCCCGCTCGATGGGCCCGGCTACGAGCTGCGGGAAGAAGGACACGAAGAGGGCGAACTTGCCGAGGTGTCGCTCCGGTTCGATGCGGCCTTTGTAGACGTCGATGGAGTACGACAGCGTCTGGAAGGTGTAGAAGCTGATCCCGACCGGCAACAGGAGGGTGGAGGCGGCCGGAGCCCACTCGATCCCGACAACTGCGAGGCTCGCGGCGACGGTCGAGGTGATCATGTCGTAGTACTTGAACGAGGCGAGCAGGCCGATGTTCACGGTGACGCTGGTGGCGAGTAGGGCTCTGCGCCTGGCTCCTTTGGCGGCGGGCATTCGCAGGGCGACGGTGTAGTCGACCACGGTGCTCAGGAGAATGAGGACGGCGTAGACCGGCTCCCAGGCCATGTAGAAGATGTAGGAGGCGAGCAGGAGCAGGAGCCAGCGGAACCGGTGCGGCAGCAGCCAGTGCAGGGCGGCCACCACCGGGAAGAAGAGCAGGAACTCGACGCTATTGAAGAGCAACGGGCCTAGTCCTGGCGCTTGAGGAGGCCACGACGCTGGAGCTCGCGTCGGAGGAGATTGGTGAACTTGCGCCGGCCTGCGGTGTTGAGGTGGTCCGGGTCGTCGAACAGGCCCAGGTCGTCGTTGAAGGCGTCGACGAAGTCGAGGTAGACGATGCGGTCGTCTTCGCGGATCTCCTCGAAGTGAGCCTCGGCCCTGGCACGCACCCCGCGGGCGGTGACGATTCGGCTATAGGCGGGGATCACCGGATAGCGCACGAGCACGACCTTGATGTTGCGGCGGTGCAGGGTCTTGATGGTGCGGTCGAGGTACTCCCGTTTCAGGGGATCGACGGGTTCGTCCTCGCCGAAGATCTTGTCGTAGCGCTCTCGGGACGCCTGAATGCGCTGGCGTGGGCGGAGCCTGCTCATGTTTCCGACGAGCTCCCGGTCGAGGAAGTGAGAGCGAGTCCCCATGGACCAGGCGATCCAGATGGGGAGCTCGTCGGCATAGGGAAGGACCCACGTCCGCAACCACCCGATGCCCATGGCCTTGGGATTGTCGGCCTCGGTGGCCAGGCGCAGGAAGTTCACCCGCCGACCCCACAGGGCGTAGGGGTGGTACTGGTCGCGGGTGTGATCGACGAACATCTCGTCGCCGGCGGAGAGGATGACGATGTCGGCGGTCTTGCCGGCTCGAAGCAGCTTCTTGAGCCGATAGTGGATCTTGATCGTGGTGTCGCCTCCGAGGGCGATGTTGGCGGCGGGCACCAACAATCCGCGTGGGGCGACGGCATTGCGGGCGTGGGAGGCCCCGGCGACCAGGACCTCGACGTGGTCTGGTCCCGCCAGGAACTCGTTGTCGCTCTTGGTGAGGTTGTGGTCTGCCACGACCGTCGCGTGGAAGGCAGAGCTGAGAGCGGCGTGGATCACGAACAGGCCGGCGAGCCAGCCAATCGCGCGCACGATCCGAGCGCGAATGGTGAGCGGGGAGCTCACTGACCGACGCCGTACAGGTCGGGGGCCCAGTCGATGCGTGAGACCTGCATGGGGTCCACGTCGATGCCCCAGACCGGCTCACCGGTGGGGTCGACCTCGAGGATCTCTCCAGAGCGGGTCCAGGCGCTGATGTAGTTTCCTCCAGGCATCTTTCGGGCATCGCCCAGGACTGAGGTGAAGCGGCCCAAGGGGTCTCGGAACTCGAAGACCGGGCTCACCGTCAGGGTCTGCTCGTCGTAGGCATACTCGAGGAAACCCGAGATCTTTCCATTGTGATCGGCGTTGTCGAAGACCACGAAGCCGCCGTCCCAGAACTGAGAGAGGTGGGCGTGGGAGAACAGGACGGAGGACTCGGCCCCACCGTAGAGCGCATCGCCGTTGGCCTGGGTGAAGGTGCTGTTCGGGCCACCCATCTCCCACAGGATCGCGCCTGTTGCCCGGTCGATCTTCACCACGGTGTCGGTCCAGCGCATGTGGACGATGTAGCTCTCGTCGCCGGGCAGAAAGACCAGAGAGTTGGAGTGTGTCCACTCCATTACCTGCTCGTAGGGCGGGATATCGAAGAGGCCCAGGGCGTGTATGCAGGGCGCGGTGTACTGACCCTCGAAGTAGTCGTCGAAGAGGTTGATCAGCTCGACGGGGTTGGTGGCGTTCTCTGGCGTGCCCTCGTAGACGCGGTCGGTGAAGGTCCACTGGGGAATTCCGGGGTTCGGGCGCACATCCCCGGCGATCCAGGCCAACACTCCCGGCTCGGGCTCGATGACGGCGTGGTGGCCGAGCACGGTCTCGGTGTAGATGCCAGAGCTGCCATCCAGAGACAGCTGCCAGATCCCGGAGCCGGCCTCTCCGGAGGGCTGCTCGTAGTAGTCGTCGAGGAGCACGGTGTTGCTGTGGGCGGAAAAGGACGGGGACACCGCGAAGTGTCCCTTTTCCAGCACCCTCCACCAGACGTAGTCGCCGTCGCCGTCGATGAGGGTCACCATCGCCTGGGTGTCGGTCCCGGCCAGTGCGGGGGCGACCGAGACGAGCATGTAGCCTTCCGCGACCTGAGACTCGTCGGTGGAGAAAACCAGGGTAGGGGAGGGATAGTCCGCGGGAACATCGGGAACCTGCAGCGTCTCGACCGACGACTCCAGGCGAACGCCGACCGCTGTGAGGCTCACGGCACGCCAGGAGTAGGTTCGGCCGGCCTTCATTCCGAGGAGCGGGATGCTCGGCGCTGTTCCGGTCTCTGTGGGCGTGAGACGGTCCAGGGAGTCATCCAGTCCGAACTCTACGAAGTGAGAGGCCTCTTTTTCGGTGGTCCAGCTGATGAGGAAGACCGCCTCGATCCATTCCGAGGCCGTCGCCGTGGCGGTGAGCGAAGACTCGACCGGTTCCGCCGGTTTGTCCGTGTGGTCGGTCCTCCCGCCAGAGCAGGCGACGGCCACGAGCAGGACGTAAGAACGCACTGTTTCCCCGTCTGTATGGAGACGCATCCTATCCCAGGCAGTCGTAGACCGCGTGACAGAGTGCGAGGGCCCGCTTGCTGCGGATGTGGTAGTCCATGCGATTCATGACATAGCCGATGGAGAGCCGCTCTTCGGGATCTGCCCAGCCGAGGGGGCCTCCGGCGCCGGGGTGGCCAAAGGAGGAGATGTTCGGCGAGAACAGGTGGGTCTCCTCCTTGACGAAGCCGAGGGAGAAGCCCATCTGCTTTCGGATCACCCGGTCAAAGGACCACGAGCCTCGCGCCCGCGGCAGCCGAGCACTCGCCGGACTCATGAGCTTGACCCCGGCGAATTCGCCACCGAGGGCCAGCGCTTGGTACACGCGGGCGAGACCCCGACCGTTCCCGATGCCGTTCGTCCACAGCAGCTCCATCCGGTGGACCCGGGTCTTGTTGAAGTTGCCGATCCCTCTGGCACCGAGGGCGGCCGGCTTTGCGAAGGCGCGGGCCGTCGTCTTTCCGAGTGCCACTGCTCGGTAGACGCGGCCGTCCACCTTGGGAGAGACCAGCAGCCGCGGGAGGATCTTGAACACCGCGTCGACGGGGCGCTGCGGGTAGAGCGTGGCGACGCGGTCGTCGAGCTCGGGAGGCAGGCCGATGTGCACATCGGCGTCGAGGGGATCGGCGACCTCGCGCTTCAAGAAAGTGCCCACGCTCTCGCCTGCGATGCGGCGGAACAGCTCGCCGACGATGAAGCCGTAGCTCACTCCGTGATAACCCTGCTCGGTCCCCGGTTCCCACAGCGGGCGCTGGATAGCGGCGGCCGCGGCCATGGTCTTGGGATCCTCGAGCCCGTCCAGTCCGATCTCGGCGTCGATTGCGGCGAGCCCGGATCGGTGGTTGAGGAGCGTTCGCACGGTGATCTCCCTCTTGCCGCCGTGGCCGAACTCGGGCCAGTAGTGGGCGATGGGGCGGTCGTAGTCGAGCAGATCGCGGTCGTGCAGCATGAGCAGGCAGGTCGACGCCAGGCCCTTGGTGGATGAGAAGATGGTGGACATGGTGTTGGACTCCCACCGCCGGGAGTCCCTCTTGTTCGCCCATCCTCCCCACAGATCGACCACCACTTCGCCGTCACGGATCACGCACAGGCTGGCGCCATATTCCCCGCGGTAGCGGAAGTTCCGCTCAAAGACTTTGCGAACCTTCTCGAACCGGGGATCGACGGTGCCGTCGATGGGTGCAGAACCAAACATCCGCGCACTCTACCGCGCCTCACCAAGGATATGACCGGCAATTGGAGAGCGTCGAAATGCGTGCTACCTTCCGTGGATGATCTTGCTACTCATCCTTGCCTGCGGCGGCAACGACCACATGAAGCCGCCGCCGGACCCGACGCCAAAGACGGAGGTGGCGGAGTTCCGAGAAGCGCTGAAAAAGGCCGGCTTTACCGTGCAGGATGGCAAGGTTCGAGAGGTCGAGGTCGCCGACTGCTGCAACTGGGAATCGTGCTACCTCTTCAATCCCGACAACCGCTATCTGACCTGGGAGGTGCCGCGGGCTCCCGGCCAGGAGGTGGCCAATCCCGGCGAGGACGCCAACCAGCTGGCGGGCGTGTTCAGGATGCGCGAGGACGAGGCGTTCATCGCCATTGGTCGCACGCCTCCAAAAGCGAGGTACTTCAGCTACCGGACCTATCTCCACGATGCCTACGTTCCCCAGACCGGTGAGCGCGAGACGAAGTTCGGGAGCTTTGGAGACTCCCTGAATCACCTCGTTGCAAAGACAGGCTCGGACGGCCCCTTCGACACCGACATCATCGTCGCTTCAGTCGCCAACCAGACCACTCGGGACGCCGTCCGAGCCGCCGCTGACGAGGCTGGGCTCGGGGGGATGCTCAACTTCGACGTAATACGGGGAAACGTCGACTTTGGACTGCATAATGAGGCCGACACCATCCGGATGCAGCACCGGATCTCGGTGTTCGAGGACGAGGCGGCCGGCGAGGCCTGGGTGGCTGACCCGGGGTTCACCATCCTGCGGGTCACACCAGACACAGAGGCCGCGCCAGCGCCGATCGAGGTCCCGCTCCGCCCCCACGGGACCGGCACCGACGAGTCTGCGTGGGCCGCCGCTCTCGAGGAACTGGATGCTGCGATCATCGCCGCATATCCGGACTGGATCCCTCATCGATTGGGCCTCGTCATCGCCGAGAACGATCAGATCGACTGCCCAACCGGCTGCAACCGCGACACCTATATGGCCATCTCGGCCCACTTCCTCGAGCCGGCCCAGGGAGACAGCTTCACGATTGGATTTGGCGTCAACCACGAGCGCACCGGCAAGGCGGTGTACAGCAATGTCGCCCTGTACGGCGCCGAGCACGGGGTGGGAATCGGCTCTCTGCACAGTGGCGAGATGCCGGGGTCGGCGGCCCGATATCTGCCCGGCCACCCCCAAGTCGACGACCTGTACACCTTCAAGGTCGATCGGACCTGCAACGGCGAGCCGTATTGTCAGGAGATCCCCACGGAATGCCCGGGATTCCCGGTGTGGGAGCTCGGAGCGATCGCATTTCGAGCCTATGTGGAGGAGGCCACTCAGAACGGCCCCGACCCCGCAGAGCTCCTCATCGACCGGGTGATCTGGTTCACTCGTCCGCCGCCTTCGACCGATACTGCCGTGACGACGGACACTTCTACGCCCTGACAGTGTTTGTACCGAACTCCTCAAAGTGCTCGGTGGACGTCCGATACGGCAACGGGGAGGGTTGAGAATGAGCAATCGAATTCGCGTCTATGAGATCCCAGGGAAGCTGAAAGTGGAGTGGGATCCCAAAGCAAGAGCCATCGTCGACACTTGGACGAGCTACAACATCAGCCTGGCCGACTTCAGGAACGCAGTGCTCGTCAAGGGTCTGAACCACTCCAAGGCTCACCGCGGTCGAGCGTGGATTGTCGACTCCAGCAAGGCATCTGGTTCCTTCTCGCAGGAGATCCAGGCCTACATCGGATCGCACATCTTCCCAGCGTTCACGAAGAACGGCGTGAAGTACTTCATGACGATCACAGCCGAGTCTGCACTCACTCGGATGACTGTCGCGCAATACTCGAAGAAGGCAGGTCCCAACGGCCTTGCACTGCTCAATGGGTCGAGCGTTGACGGCGCGATCAGCTGGCTCAAGAAGCACGGCTAGCTGGCTACGGGTCGGCGGGTGGAGGGCGTCGGGATTAGTGGCGTGGAAAGGCTCTTTTTAGCGGCCTCAGGCCGGCGAGGAGCGCGCCCCTCTGCACACCCGGCAGCATGAAGGTCCGCAGGGTTGGTAGGTGCCGGACGGGGGTGGGTTTGGGCGGACCTCTTGCTGGAATGGGCTGCGCGCCCCTTCAACCCCCGGCAGAGGGATGCCCTCTGCACTCCCCGGATTGGACGATTGTTGGATAGGTCGCCCACGGTGACGGCCAAGGGACCCCACGACCTCGGACGCCTCTGGAAGCGACGGCCGGGCTCTGGGCTGGTGGGCTACGGCGTTGGCAGGGACAGGTCGGCGGGTGGAGGGCGTCGGGATTGGTGGCGTGGAAACGCTCTTTTTAGCGACCTTCGGTCGGCGAGGAGCAGGCCCCTCTGCACACCCGGCAGCATGAAGGCCCGCAGGGTTGGCTGGTGCCGACGGCTGTTGTGTGGGCGGACCTCTTGCTGGAATGGGCTGCGCGCCCCTTCAACCCCCGGCAGAGGGATGCCCTCTGCACTCCCCGGGATGGGACGATTGTTTGGATAGGTCGCCCATGACCACTACCACGGCGGCCCGACGCCCTCGGCTGAGACGGCAACGGCCGAGCACCTGCCATTCTTCGCCAGAACTGGATAGCCTGAACGGATGCCATACCGAGATCTCGAGTCCGTTCGCCAGGCTGTCTCCGCTGGGTCGCGGCCCAAGTTCCTGTTCTTCTGGGGCCACACATCGCGCGGTGGTGCGGTGGACAAGTCCTGTCTGAGTCAGTGGTTCGACGCTGGCTTCGAGGTGGACGGAGAGGACTACCCGACTGCTGAGCACTTCATGATGGCCGGGAAAGCTCGTCTTTTTGGAGATGAGGAGATCCTGGAAGCCATCCTGGACTGTGACCATCCCGGCGACGCAAAGAGGCTCGGGCGCAAGGTCAGAGGCTTCGACGCGGAGACCTGGGAGGCCAATCGCTTCGAGATCGTCGTGGCCGGCAATGTCGCGAAGTTCGCACAGAACCTGGGTCTCTTGTCCTTCCTGCTCAACACCAAGGAGCGCGTTCTGGTCGAGGCGAGTCCGCGGGATCGGATCTGGGGCATCGGCATGGGCGCCAACAACCCCGACGCTCTCGATCCACACGCCTGGCGCGGGTTGAACCTACTGGGATTCGCTCTGATGGAGGCCCGCTTTCGCCTTCGCTAGCGCGCGTACCACTCGGTGACTTTTGGGTGACTCTCCACGGCGTCGTATAGCCCGCGCAGCTTGGGGAAGTCGTCGAAGACGGTGGTGGGGATGTGGTCGACGATGCCGTTGATCAGCCACTTCATGACCATGTAGAGCTTCAGGTCGGCGACGCTGATCTGCTGGCCGCCGAAGAACGGCCCCTCGCCAATCTGCGCCTGGACCCTCCGAGCCCACGTCGGGATATCGTTCGCGGCGATGGCTTGCCGTGTGGCCTTCTTCTTCTCGGGGTTCTTCTCGCGCAGGGTGGGACCGAGCACGTTGCGCAGGTCTTCCACGGCCTCGAGGACTGCCAGGTGACGGGCGGCCTCGAACGGGTCTGCGGGCAACAGATCGTGTTGGAGGCCGATGAATCCGAGGATCGCGTTCGACTGGGCGAGCTTCTTGCCGTCGACTTCGAGCACCGGCATCGAGCCATAGGGGGTGGAGTCCTTCAAGGCGGGCCAGTCGGGTCCATTCACGCGGTCGTCGATGAAGTCCACTCCGGCCATGAACAGCGCGATTCGGCAGTCCTCGCCACGGCCACCGGGGAAGTTGAAGTAGCTCAGCTTGACATTGGGCATTGGATCTCCTGGTAGGCGGCGGTTGGTGTCGAGGAACGCTAAGCACCGGGACCCGGGCGCACAGGCCAATGTCTAAGGGCTGCGACGGTCTCGAATCAACCCCTCCTGAGCAGTGGACGCGAACATCGTGCCGTCTCGCGCGAAGAACCGCCCGCGGACGTGGCCTCTGCTCCCGTTCGCGTTGGAGCTGTCCACCGCGTAGAGCAGCCAGTCGTCCATACGGAAGGGCCTGTGGAACCACATGGCGTGGTCGAGGCTGGCCACCTGTACGTTCGGCATCATCCAGCTGACGCCGTGGGGCTGCATCGACGTGGTGAGGAAGTTGGAGTCCGATGCCCACGCGAGCAGGCGCCGGTGGGTGCGCGGATCGTCGGGGAGGGGCTCGACGGCTCGGCACCAGACATGGCGGAGCGGGGGGCGGGGCCTCGGCTTGGTTGGGTCGTACGGATCTACGGGTCGAAACTCGATGGGCCGCTCCTGAGTGAAGTGGTCGCGCACGGATGGCGGCAGGCGGTGGGCGATCTTGCGTGCCAGCGTCCACTGGGACTCCAGCTCCTCGGGAGGAGTGACCTCTGGCATCTCGTCCTGGTGGGACATGCCCTCCTCGATCCCTTGAAACGACGCCGCGAGGTTCAGGATCGCTTTGCCGTTTTGGATGGCGACCACCCGCCGGGTCGTGAAGCTGCGCCCGTCTCGGATGGGATCTACTTGGTAGATCACTGGCACCCTGACATCGCCAGGACGAAGGAAGTAGGCGTGCATCGAGTGCACCAGGCGCTCTTCGGGCACAGTGGCCTCGGCTGCACCCAAGGCCTGGGCTAGGACGAGTCCTCCGTACAACCGACCCCAGCCGGGATCATGTGTCACGCCGCGGAACAAGTTGACCTCGAGCCGCTCGGGCTCGAGGCGCTGCATCAGCTGTGCAAGGGACACCGTCACGCTCCTGCTTTATCAGGTACGATCCGCCGGGAGGTGCACTGATGACGACGCGAGCCATATTCTACGGGATCATCCTCGGGTTCTTTGTGGCTGGTGGCTGCGAGGCGGGCAAGGGCAGTGTGGGGATCCTCGATGACACCGCCATCGACGTCGACACCGACACCGACACCGATGCCGACAGTGACACCGATACCGACACCGACACCGATTCCGATACAGACACCGACTCCGATACAGACGAGTGCGCCGACGCCGTGGAGTGCGACACGCTGTACGGAGCCGCGCCCTGCGGGACCTGGGAGTGCAAGAACGGCGAGTGCGAGGTCGACTGTCCCGGGTGTACCGATGGCGACAAGGACGGCTACGGTCCCGAGCCCGAGTGCGCTGGTCCCGACTGCGACGATGCCGACGACGCCGTGTTCTCCGATGTCCCGTCCCAGGCCTGCTATGCGGGAGCGCCCGGAACCGCGGGCGTCGGTTCGTGCCAGGAGGGTGCCGAAGCCTGTGTGTTGGGAGTCTGGACGCCGTGTGTCGGGGAGGTTGTGCCCAGCGGCGAGGCCTGCAACGACCAGGACGACGACTGCGATGGTGTGGCCGACGAGGATCTCGGGGACTTCACCTGCGGCGTTGGTGCCTGTGAAAACGTGGTTGCCGCCTGCCTTCCCGGCGGCCTGGTCAACACCTGTGTGCCAAATCCTTCCCTGGGAAGCGACAACAACTGCGACGGCGTGGACGACGACTGTGACGGTGCCATCGACGAACACTGCATCCACAACTGCGTGTGGGTCACGCCGGGTGGCGACGACTACTCGGGCGATGGCAGCGCCAACTATCCGTACGCGACGATCCAGGCGGGCATCGACAACGCGGTCGCGCCCCAGTTCGTGTGCGTGGCGGCGGGGAACAACTGCGGCTCGACACACGACTACGGCGAAGACGTCGCGATGAGAGACGGCATCCACGTCTACGGCGGCTACGAGACGTCGACGAACACGCGCTGTGGTTCTTGGAACACCAGCATCTCTCCGCCCAGCAGCAGCGGGGTCCTCTTCGACGCTCTCGTACAGAGCCCGACCATCCTGGACGGATTCGAGGTCTTTCGGGTCGACGCGCAGACCTCCACGGGCGTGACGGTGGATGGCGGCGTGGGGACCGTTCTCAACGACCTCTTCATCGATGCGAACTTCGGTGCTCTGGTCGAGAACAGCTACGGCGTCGATGTGATGAACGGCGGCGAGGCGACCGTCATGTGGTCCCGCATCTATGGCGGCGAGGGCAGCCGGGAGTCGGCGGGTATCCGAGCGGTCGGCTCGACAGTGCACGTGCGGGACAACTGTGAGTCCGTGGACGCCAACGGCCGCTGCGACGACTACTGCGCGTTCCCCTGGAACGGAAACGACCGGGGCATCCAGGGTCGACACTACAACGCCGGGCCCGCCGGATCAGTGGCCTTTGCGGTCCTCCTCGATGCCAGCCCGGCCTCGACCATCGAGCGCAATGCGCTGTGCAGCCAGCGCGGTCCGGAAGGCGCTGCCGTGCGAATCACCGGCGACGCCACCGGGACGCAGATTCGCGCCAACAATGTCAGTGGCTCCGGTGGCGAGATCCTCTCGGCGGGGATCTGGCTGACCGACTGTGGTGGCGCCGCTCCCTGGATCGTCGACAACTGGCAGATCACCGGCGAAGCGTCCGATCCAAACGCCGAAGCGAACGGGATCCGCTCGGTCGGCAACTGCCACCCGGTCATCGACAGCAACCTGATCATCGCCGGAGGATCCGAGAACGCCGCCCTGTCCACGACCGGTGTCTACTGCGGCGCGGATGCAAGTGGATCGAGCGACTGCGCGGTCTTGAGCAACCTGTCTATCGTCGGTGCCGTCTACGGCAACCCGCCGGAATCCGTCGGGGTACGGTGCGACGACAATTCCTGCAACCGCATCGCCAACAACAGCATCAGCGGCCGCGGTGGTGTTGATGTGACCGGGGTCTGGTTGCGGGCCAGCGGCACGATGGTGGACGAGAACTGGATCGAGGGCGGCTGCGGTGTGCAGGCCGCTACCGGCATCTTCGCCGACGATTCCTTCGCGCGGATCCAGAACAACCACATCTACGCCGGCACCTGTCAGGGCGGCAACGCGGTGGCGAGCTGGGGCATGAAGGTCACCACGACCTCGTCACCCAACGAGATCGATGTGCACAGCAACTTCATCGACGGCGGAAACGTGCCCACAAACTGCACGAGCTATGGCGTAGGTCTGTACTCGAACGCGCTGGCCTATGGGCTCCTCCCGAGTGGAACCTGGCGCAACAACATCATTCGTGCCGGCGAATGTACGGGGGCGACCTACAACTTCTACGAGGCCGACCCCTTCGCCGACCCGAGCATCTTCGAGAACAACAACCTCGACCCCTACAACGCCCCGACCTCGCTCTACGTCGATCAGGACAGCTACCCACTCCCGACGCCAGTCGACGTGGATGCGCTCACTGATGTGACGGTTTCTGGCACAATCTCGGCAGATCCGCTCTTCGTGAACTACCCGAGCGATGTGCACCTACAGGCGGGATCGCCGTGCATCGGCGCTGGCACGGCTGTGGGTGCGCCGGCCCAGGACATGGACGGCTTCCCGCGAGACGCGGCCACCCCGGATATCGGCCCCGACGAGTTCTAGCGGAAGAGGCTGGCGTTTCAGAAGAGGAGGTCAACAAGTGGCGCTGCGGGCCACCGTGGCTTCCCGCTGGTGGGCTGCTCGTGGATATTGAGAGCCGGCGAGACGTTGATCTCCAGGATGTGACCCGGTTCTGCCGTGATGTCGGGCGACAGGAAGTCCACGCCGACCACCGGCAGGTCCAGATCCCGGGCGATGGACTCCGTCAGCGATCGGGTCTCGGCACAGATCTGGTCGGTCTTGTCCACACAGATGCCGCCTTGCTGCGCGTTGCTCAGCTCCCCGAGCCGCACGACCTTGCCCGCAGGTGGGACGTCTCGCAGCTTGTAGCCTTGGGCCTTCAGGACCCGCTTCACACCGGCGCCCATACGAATGCGGCGGTTGACTACGTCGAGGCTGGCGTTCCAGCGCTCGATCAGGCGACGGACCGTGGCTTCTCCATCTCCGATGACCCAGACGCGCAGACGCTGTGTCGCGCACACGAACTGGCCGTCGACGACGAGCACCCGGCAGTCGTCCCCCGGTAGATGGGGCTGTACGACGACCTTCTTCAGTGGAAGCAGGTTGTGTCGCAGTGCGAGCTTCACGGCCGCCGCCAGCTGCCGCGCGGACCGAATCGCAACCGTGACGCCCTTGCCGCCGCTTCCGTCGAAGGGTTTCACGACCAGGCTGCCGTGCTGCTCCAGCCAGTCCAGGGCTTCTGTGTGGGTGGCGATCCACCGACTCGGCGCCACGGGATACTCGCAGGACTCGAGGATCTGGTGGGTCGCCATCTTGCTCCGGGCCAGGTTGAAGGCCCCGATCCCCAGCTGATCCGTCATCGTCCGCCGGATTGGCTCTACGCGCGCGCCATCGGTGAGCAGCGCCCAGGTCGGTCCAACGGCGTCTGATCCGAGTGCCGTAAGCCCACGTTCGCGCGCCTCGAGCACGATGGACTCGGCGTACATCGCGGATTCCTGGCCTTCCGCGGACCAGGGCACTCCTTCGCCGACTGGGCCGACGACCCGAGCCGGCCTTGGATCGAAGAGGTGGTCGATCAGGTGAGCGATGGCCTCGTCGCCGTGCTCCTCCAGATCGGGGTTGGAGTCCAATCCGACCACCACGCCTTCGGCATCGGGCCCCGACGCCACGATATCCACCGCGATGGGATCGAGACCGATACGGGTTGCGACGGCCAGGGCGAGATCCCGAAGCGGCGCCCCTACCGCGACCTCGCTGATCTTGGCGCCGGATCGTCGATTCAGCTTGCCGAAGCCCGCGCGTCCCGGCTCCCGGAGGAGCGCAAAGACCCGCCCGCCCACGACCGTCAACCGATACGAGTGGCCCTGGATCTGCCGCTGCAACACGACGTAGCTACCGCGGCCCTTCGCCTCGTCAAATGCCGCGCGAAGCCCCGGAAGATCGGTGATGTTCGCGGCGAGCTGTCTCCCTCCCGAGCCCCCTGACGGCTTCACGACCCACTGGCCTCCGTGCTTTGTCAGCGCCGCCTCGAGGGGTTCTAGTTCCTGGCTCGTCCAGGTCTCGGGGACCGGGAAACCCAGCAGCTTCAGCAGGTCGATTGTGAGCCCCTTGCTGTAGGAGATGTGGGTTGTTGCCGCGCCGCATCGATCGGTGCTGACCCGAAACAGCAGCGCCCGTCGATCGCCGTCGGAGATCTCGGCGAGCTCGTACATCGCCAGTTCTCGGACCGTGAGGCCCCGCTGTCGAGCCGCATCCCGGATGCGCTCATGCGTGCTGCGCTTCGTAAACACCGGCGGGGTCGGCGGCCTTGCCTCTGCAGCGCGACCGATGAGGGGAGCGATGAATCCCAACAGCTCGTCTCCTGGCGGCTCCTCGGACCCGAGATAGCGGCGGTCGAAGGCCTCTCCAACCTCGAGGGCTACGTCGAGAAGAGCTGCTAGATCCTCGCCCATCGTCCACAGAAAGTCGGGGTAGATGACTCTCACAGGATGTGTGGCGTTCACCCGGTAGTAGTGCCTGGCATAGCGCTCGCTCTGGGTCTGCAGAGCCTTGACGCCGCGCAGCTCGACATAGGTCGCGTGCTGATCGAGGTTCTTGCGGGGGTGGAAGAGCGGCAGGGAGATGGCGGTGTCAGGCCCGGCTTCTCCGAGGATCGCGGTCCGCAGCCCAGCTCCCAGAGTGTCGAGATCGAGCAAAGCACCTAGCGAATTTCGCAGGAAAGCGAGGCGGTAGTACTTGTCCATCAGCGGGTCGTGGGGGCACTCGACGCCGGCGAGCAGATCGAGCATCGGCGAATCGATGTTCAGCTCTCGCAGTCGGCCGAACTCCTCGAGGCTGAGGACCCCGAGCTCTTCGGCGCTGAGTTCGACGAATCCGTGCACGTAGAAGGTGCAGAAGTTGTTGTCGAAACACTGGGTGAGCAGCGCGATATGGGCGGGAGAGCTGAGCACCTGGCGGACCCACGACCAGGACACCTCGCCCTGCACAGCCGGATCGAGCAGTCGTGCGATGTTCGTGATGAGGTCGTACTTCAGGGGCGTCTTGTCGCGGCTGAGGTCGTGGAAGAAGTGCAGCAGGTCGACCTGGTGCTCCGGAAGGGGGAGCTGCTCTCGAAGCCGCATCAGCGCCCACAGCCCGAGACCGATGAAGGCGAGTCGGCGCAGCAGCCCTGGGCCCTCCCAGTCGTCGCGGTGTAGCTCGAGATTGACCTGGGTTCCGACCTCCATCTGCTTGTCGGTTTCCGGAGGATATACCCTTGCGATCCCGCGGTCCAGGAGCTCGGCCAGGCTGTGTTGGAAGAGTCCGGCCACGTCGTGCCGGAGGCGGCGATCGCCATAACTCCGCTGCAGCGGCTCACTGACCGCCTCGAGCTGGAAGGCGACGCGCTTGTTCCCGGGGTAGGTCCAATAGGTTCGGTATCCGAGGGAGTCTGGGTAGCGGGTGTGGTGATCGGTCAGGAAGAGGTCCTCGTTCCCCGGGAGCACGTCCTCGTCATCCTCGAGGTAGATGGATCCGCTGCTGGGATCCGCCACCCATCGCCATCCGGTCGGCAACAGGGTCCGCAGCTGGCAGAGGCTGGCGTCGAGCTCGGTTCCAAGCTTCTTGGAGGTGGGATCAAAGACCAGGTATCGAGGATCCACCAGGATCCGCGTCTGCGCCTCGAAGCCGATCCGCCCGATCCGCAGTTCGCTGCGCTTGGTCTCTGGAAAGAGCAGATCGACCAGGGCCCCGGCGACATCTCGGGCTTGTCCACGAGTCGGCTGCAGATGGATGCTGAGGCCGGCGTGGGGATTGAGCTCGATGATGGCTCCGACCTCGGTGCGGATGTCCCGGCAGACCAGATCGATGCCGAGCAGCGGCGCATCGAAGCGGCGGGCGATCTGTCTGGCGAGGGCAACCACGTCGTCGCACAGTTCGTCTGTGGTGTCCTCGACTGTTCCGCCGAGGTGGGCGTTTGCCCTACTCCTTAGGAGGACGGTGGCCCCCGACGCCGGCACCGACTCCAGGTTCATTCCGCCTTGGCGCAGGTGCTCCACGACATCGGCGTCGGCGCGGATCCGGCGGTTGTCGACGGTGATCGTCTCGTTCCAGGCTGCGATGAGCGCCGAGACGCTGTTCACGCCATCGCCAACTACGTGAGCGCTTCGCCGCCGCACCCCGAAGACCCTCTCGCCGCCGATGACGAGGACGCGGTGATCCTCGCCGTCGGCCTGCCGCTGAACCAGGACCTCTCCCCGCTTCGAGGTGGCGGCGACCGCGGCGAATGCCGACTTCAGAGCCTCGGGATCGGCGATGTCCACGCGGACGGCCTTGCCTCCAGTACCGAGCGGGGGTTTGACGACGACACGGCCATGGACCTCGAGGAAAGCCGCGGCGATCTTCGGTGAGTCGGTGCACAGGGTCGGCGCGACCGGGAACCCCTCCGCCTGAAGAAGCGACAGGGACGCCGCCTTGTTGAAGAGCACCTGGAAGCTGACCTTGCCGATTCGATCCGAGGTCGCCTGGTGAATGAACTCCCGGTGGTCGCCGAGCTCCAGCATCGCAAACGCGCTCGACATGCCCGCCAACCTGCTTGCGCGGATCCCTCGCCGGGCCGCCTCGTCGACGATGGGCTGGGTGTACATGTCGAAGCGATCGGCCATGGCGAGACCATAGATCGGGACGCGGACTAGCGCTTCATTCCGAGCGAGTCGTGCGAGGAGGTCACCCACACGTGCGCAAAGTGTCACCCATGTCCTGTGGTGTGGTCGTGGGTGGTCGGAACTCGTCGTCGTCGTCTATGGTCAGAGAGCACGTGCTCCTGCTCTCCGCCCTCTTCGCCTGTACTCCCTCGCCGGTCGCGCTATCTCCGCTTGGCGTGGACGGTCGGGCTCCGGTATCCAGCGAGGTTCCGCCCGAAACTCCGCCCGAGGCCCCTCCCGAACCACCCGAGGTCGAGGTCGCTCCGCCAGAGCTCCTGGTGGAGGGACTGTTCCCCGACGGCATCGCGGCCGCTTGTGAGCCTTTCACCACCCGCTGCGCAATCGAAGCTACCTACAAAGACGACAATGCCTCTCTACAGCTGGCCCTGGCTCTCTACGACGAGTTTGGCGACGTCGCGGGGGTCGAGGAGGCGTACACGATGCAGGGGGGCTTCCGCGGGGAGATTCAGATCGTGCCGGAGCTTCCCGTGGGAGGCGAGCGGCACCACCTGGAGTGGGTGCTCGGAGCTCAGAGGGATCTTGCAGATTTTCTCGGCAAGATCGAAGAACAGGCAGCCGGCGAGCTATCGTATCGGCACGCACCGATCACCTGGCGCTTCTTCCGCAGTGTCGGTCGCACCACTCCGTCGGCCTACGCCAGTGGGTCGAAGATCGCCTACAACCTCTCGGGTTCTCTGAATCGTTCGGCGGGGCGGGTTCGCGAGCTCGTCTTCCACGAGGCCTTTCACCTCAACGACGGCGATCGGGACGGCTGGTCGCAGCGAGTGCTGGGCGAGGCCGTCGAGGGCGTCGTCGCCCGCTGCGGAACCGACGTGGACTGTCTGGCCCCGTATGCTCCGGGAACGACAAAGGTGGTCGGAGGCACGTACTACGCCTTTCAGCAGGACAACGGCATCGTGGCGAATGAGTACGCGGCCGAGCTCGCTGTCCGCTACCTCCGCGAGCAGCAGGCAGCGCTGGCCGGCCGGCCGCCTCGACACGCGTTCAAGTGTGGTCCAGCGCCCAACGCCGAGAACTGGTCTGCGTTCGTGGAGGAATTCTTCGCCGGCGTCGATCTGATACCCGCCTGCCCGGACGGGTGACCCTTCAGCTCACCAGGAGCGCCGCCCGCGCGAGCCGCTCCAGCCGCTCCTCATCGCCTGGCAGTTTGGAGGAGGTGCCATCGCACGAGAGCAGCAGCTGCCGGTCGGGCTCCCGGAGGATCATCAGCTCGTGGCGGAGGTTGGTCACTTCGGAGCCGAGACGCGCCATATGTCGCGCCAAGGGGCAGGCGAGGGGACGTTCCGAAGGCTCGCAGGCGGCCTCCAGCGGTCGCCCGTAGAGGTCGACGACCTGAGACGCGAAGGCCGAGATCAGGTTCCGCCCCAAGACGTCGGTGTCGGTGGGAGCGGGCTCCAAGCCGAGGCGGTCCCGGGCCGCCTCGAGCAGCAACTCAAAAGGCATCGACTGGGGACGCCGCTCTCCCAACACCGTCAGTGCGGCCTTGAGGAGCGGGAGCTCGGTGGTGACGGTGCCACCGGTCCGCGACTGGAAACGAAGGGGCCCGTTCCCCGCCAGCTCGCCCGCGACTGCCCGAACGTGAGCCGCGACGTGCAGACCCTCCAGGCGTGCCCCGTCGATCTGCCGGTTGATAGCGCCCTCTTCGCGGCAGAGAAGCGTGCCTCGGAAGGTGCGTTTGGTGAGGAAATCGAGATATTGCTCGCGGTCCAGTAGCCCTCGCGTGCGCGCCAGGACCTCTCGAGTCTTCGCCGGGAGGTGCTCCACGAACATCGTCGCCAGGTCGGTCTCGGCGAGGAACTGCAGGCCGTGGCCGCGGGCGCGCGCCGCGAACTCCGTAAACAGACAGGGGTGGTTGTGCTCCGAGAGCATGCCGTGCAGGAGGTCGGCATTGGTGGCGGCGCGCTGGGCCACTCCCTCTTCGGCCAGCATCGCGGCATAGGCCGTGCCGTCGGGCACCGAGCTCGCCAGAAAGTCGACCAGGGCTCTGGCTTGGGAAACCCGGCGCGCCGGATCGGCCGAATCGCCAGCGTGGTAGAGCATCATCTCCCGGAACATCATCCGGCTGTGCCAACCCGGAAAGGTGTTGTAGCTGATGTAGGCCAGCCCGTTTGGGGCGAGCACCCGGCCGCAGAGCGCCAGCAGGGAGTCGGCGACCTGGGGAGGGACCCAGGAATACACGCCGTGGGCGATGACATAGTCGAAGCTGCCTTCTTCGAAGTCCGCGTTTTGCAGGCCCCGGTGGACCAGCTGCACGTTGTCCAGTCCCAGGGCCGTCGCGGTCGCGCGGGCGTCGTCGATCTGAGCCTCTGACAGATCGAGGCCCACCAAGGAGGCGCCGGGCAGATGGACCGCCATGGGCAACAAGTTCCCACCGCTGGCGCAGCCCACCTCCAGGACGCGACAGGTCGAGGTGCCGGCGGGATCGAGCCCAAAGATCGCCGCCAGGGCGTGCAGTCGGTCCGGGTGGGACTTTGGGTAGGGTCGGGAGAAGTACGGGACGGCGTCGTAGAGGTTGTCGCTCACCGGCTCACCGCAGGGCGATCAGGGCAGCTCCATAGGCGCCCATCAGTTGGGGATGTGGGGGCACCAGTACCTCGAAGTCCAGCTCCTCACCCAGGAACTGACGGACGGCCGGACTGCGGGCGACCCCTCCCGAGAGCATCACTGGCGGGCGCAACCCGGCTCCTCTCGCCAGCGATGAGATCCGGCCGATCAGCGAGCGGTGCAGGCCGCGGACCACCGGCTCGAGAGAGGCTCCCCGTGCCAGCAAGGAGATGATCTCGGACTCGGCGAAGACGGTGCAGGTGCTGGAGATGGGTTCCTCTTCGGTGCCGCACACAGCCGCCGCGGCGAAGGCCTCCAGATCGAGCTGCAGTCGGTTCGCCACCACCTCGAGAAAGCGACCCGTTCCCGCGGCGCAGCGGTCATTCATTGCGAAGTTGGCCACTCCGCCGTTGGAGTCGATGAGGATGACCTTGGCGTCCTGACCGCCGATGTCGACCAGGGTGCCGCCGTGTCCGAGGGCCCGGTACACGCCGCGGGCGTGGCAGCTGATCTCGGTGACGTGGCGGTCGGCCGCTTTGACGAGCTTGCGGCCGTAGCCGGTGGCGACCACTTGAACCGGTCCTCGTGCTAGCTCCGTTGCTGTGGCGACGAGGCGGGTGGTCTGGTCCTCCATGCGGGGATGGGTGGGCTCGAGCAGATGCCACTCCAGCTCTCCATTCTTGTCCACACCGACGATCTTCGTAGTGGTGGACCCGGCGTCGATGCCAATGGCGGCGATCATGTGTCCATGACCTCCATGAAGGCAGCCAACCGCGTCTCGACCTGCTGCTCGGAGAACGCCCTCGGGTCGTTGTGGTCGGCCTCGAGCAACAGCGCCGCTACACCCAGATCGCTCGAGAGGCGCTCTCGCTGGTCCATCTGGCCGACGGAGTAGGGCTTGCAGGACCGGTCGGAGTGCAGGATGACGCCGTCGGCACCGTATTCGCCCACCATGCGCTTCATCGTGCGCATTTTGTGGGCGGTGGATTGGTTGATGACGGCGCTGAGGTACACCCGCGCCCCTGATCCGATGGGGTCGGAGGGATCGATGTGCTCCGCCAGCTCGCCCCAGGCATTTGTATAGGTGGATGCGACCATTGCAACACCATTCTCGGCCAGACGCTCCGCCAGCCAACGCACCCGATACCAGACCGGCAGGTTGTCCCAGATTATGCGCTTGCGCTCGTTTTTGAGGGCTCCGACCCCGTCGCGGACGCGCTGGTCGAGCTCATCGAGCAGCGTGCTGTAGTAGTCGACCGTGAACGCCATGCCGCGCATCTCGACGATGGGCGCCATGTGGATGAACTCATCGAAGGCGGTGATCGGAGCCGGTCGGTTCTGCGCCCGTCGGAGCACCTGGTCCCAGAGCTCGACCGCATCCTTGCTGCGCTGGGCTACGGCCTGCAGCTTTCGGTCGTCCAGCGACTTGCCCGCGACCTTCTCGGCCATCTCCGCGGCTGCCTCGATCTGCTTTGTGACGAAGTCGACGGCGTGCTCTGTGGGGTGCTCTGCATAGGTGAACGGCGTGTCGATGATCGCCAGCGGCACGTCGAAGTGGTGGGCGAGGGCCCGATACCAATAGAGCACCGTCTGGCAGATGTTGGTGCAGCAGACGAGCAGGTCGGGTCTCGGGATCTTTCCAACCGGTGTGATGCCGGAGATCATGCTGCCAAAATCGGTGCGGGCATAGGAGCAGATGTCCTGTGACCAGCCGTACTCCTCTGCTTTGACCTCGATTTCTTCGGAGACGCGGCGGATCCCACACACCGCACCGTGGTTCTCTGGGTAGTGGAGATGGAAGCCAAGCGCGGTGAGGAACTCCACCGGCGCGCCGGAGGTGACCCAGGCCACCTTTTTGTGGCCGTTGGCGTACTGCCCTTTGAGGTAGTGACGGCTGATGAGTTCCTTGAGTCGTCCCGAGGCGTGGTGGGGCGCGTTCAGGTGCTCGTGTTGCCACCAGTCCGAGCGGCGGAACTTGCGCTCGGTCTTCAGGCGCTGCCAGCGCAGGAAGGACTTGCCGACGACGCTGACGTTGACGTGGTAGCGGAGGTGTCCTGGCAGGCTCATACCGTCTCCAACAACGCTTCGAGACGGGTGACGAGCTGCTCGCTGAGTGGCTCACCCACGTCGGTCTCCAGGGTCAAGGTACGCACACCCGACGCCTCGAGCGCCTTTCGCTGCTGCGGCAGGTAGAAGAGCTCTGGCTCGCAGAAGCTCGGCTCGAAGAAGACCACGGCCTTGGACCCGGTGCCCTCGACGAGGCCTTCGAGGTGGGAGATCCGGTCGGCGACGGCGCTGCCGCGCATGCAGTCTGGAGGTCCGCCCAGGAGGCGCTCGGCCATGCGCTGGAAGGGATCCTTGGACGCCCCCGGCGGATAGACCCGTCGGCCGCAGCAAGCAAGATCGTCGGCCGCGACGATGCCCCCGGCCTCGGAGATGGCATCCAGCACGGAGCGAGGCTCGGGCACGATCCCGGAGAGCACGATCCTCACCCCCCGATCACAGCCGTCTCCCGCCTGCTCGAGGACCGCGTCCGCCACCTCGATGAAGCCCTCGGCGGGCAGGTACTCCCGGCTGCGCACCAGCTTGTAGAAGTCGGAATCCGACAGGTCGAGCTCCAGCCGCCGCTTCAGCAACGTCCCGAGGCGCGCGTCGGCCCGCTCTTCGACGGCGGTGCACTCCAGCAGCCGCTCGTGTGAGGGCTCGAGCCCCGTGGCTTCGACCAGCTTGTCAAACACATCCCGCAGCTCGCTGGCCAGGAAGCCGTGGGCCGCGGCGTCCTCGGCCCGCGGCAGGTAGAGCGGGATCACCGGTTGGTCGGGTTTTATGAAGTCGAGCAGGATGCTGCCGAGCCCCTGGAGCGAGTCGCAGTTGTGAGGCACGGCGATGACCTTGGCCACGTCCAGCCCCCCTTCGAGCAGGAAGGACAGGCCGCAGCGCACGATGCTGCAGACGTAGCGCTGCACGTGGGCATCGGCGCGGGTGGTCTTGGTGCCCGGCGGTCCCCAGATCTCGACGGGGAGGAGGTCGAAGGCCCGAAACAGCCCTCGGGGGTAGTGAATCGGGAAGATCGCCGCCACCTGCCCGCCGGCCTGCTTGTGCGCGTCGATGACTTCGGTGCGGGAGGGGATCGAGGGGAGGTTCGCCATGGGGCCTTCTACTTGGTTGTGGGGCGCCTGCCTAGTACGCCCAGCGTCGACGTACTAGCGCTCGAAGGGCTGAACCCGGGTGCCCATGGCCGGAGTCGGGGAACCCTTGGCCCAGCTCACGTCGAAGTCCGCCGGGATCCTGTTCATTTCGAAGAGCGCGGCGATGAACTCGTCGTCCGGGCCGGCGGTGTGGGGGTTCATGAACTCCCAGACGACGTCCCGGGTATCGGCTGTGATCTCTACGGCTCGGCCCCGCTCGGACTCGGTGACGAGCAGGTTCCCGTTGGCGAGCTCCCGCGCAGTGCCGAGCGTCGGATTGTGGAGGGGAACGTCGTCGCCAGTCCAGTGCCAGCGCGCGGTCATATCCGTCAAATCGTAAAGTGAAACCCTGGTCTTTCGACCCTTCTCCCCACCGAGGTTGTCGAAGAGGAGCAGGTCGCCGGCTGTAGTGATGCTCGGCTCGTGCTGCAGGCGGTAGCCCCCGCGATGCGCCCACACCAGCACCCCGCGCTGCATGTCGAGGACGGCGAGCATGTTCATGTTTCGCAGGGAGAGGAGGACGTTTCCAGCCTTGAATGCGGGATGTGGTGCCGTTCCGTCCAGGACTGCGATGGTGTTGGTGTGGAAGAAGTCGGCGCGCTCCTCTGGCCGATCCTCCAGCCAGGCCGCCCACTCCGAGCGCTCCAGGGCCTCCAGGACCGAGACTCGGCGCTTTTCCTCACCGGTCTCGATGTCGACCACCGAGACATAGTCCTCCATCAGCGCCTTGGTGAGGGCGAGGCGCGGGATCATCTTCGCCTCGCGGGTGAGCACGTACAGATCGCCGTTGGGATGAATGTCCAGGTCGTGGTGGGCTCGGAAGGGGTTCGACCACTTCGTCTGGTTGTCCTTGTCGAAGCGGACCAGCGCGAGCCCCTCGTGGATGCCGATCACGTCCCCGCCCTCGAGCAGGCGGACCCTCCTGAAGTTGTTGGTGCCACCGTGGTATTTTTGGAGCGGATAGTCTGGGAATGTCTCCCAGAACTCGTGGTGCCAGCGGTGGAGTTCGTTGCCGTCCATGTCCATGAGCACGGCCTCGGGACCGTGGCCCGAGCAGTAGAAGTTGTAGCCCTGCATGGCCCGCTCGGCGTCGTGCGCGGTGACGTGCCCGCGGCCATCTCCAGTGACGGAACCATCCGCATAGCCGATGGCCTCGAGCTCCTCTAGCTGCTCTCGCTGTGCGTCGGTGAGCCCCTCGTCGAAGCGATGCGTCCGGTAGCGAAACCACTTTCCGTTCGGTTGCTCGTCTTCGTCCGCCACGGTGTTCGGCGTTTCGGTGTAGCGGGGATTGTCGGTCCCGTAGAAGTACAGCCCGAGCCCAATCGCACCACCGATGAGAACGCCAGTTCCGACCAGGGTGATCTTACTCCTCATCGTGGGCTTCTTCGTCCTCTTCTTCTTCTTCTTCTTCTTCTTCTTCTTCTTCTTCGTCGTCGTGCACGTAGCCCAAGGCGCGGAGCTCGGCGTCCATCTCGGCGCTGTAGCCCGCCACCGCGACGCCGCCGGGCATGGGAACCACTGCAAAGTCCACTTCGACGCCGCTCGAAGTGTCGCCGAGCACCAGGAATTTCTTGCGCGTTGCCGTGGCGTTGTAGTCTTTGAAGCAAGATTTTTCGAGGTCTAGCCGCGACCCGATCATCGAGATCTCGAGACCGGCGGTCTTCTCGGCCGTTCCCTTTGGGATGACAAAGACCTCCGCCGGCATCTCCGCGCCGTTGGGCTGCACGATCTGCACCATGCCGTCAGCGACGGTGACCGAGGTGCCTTCTGCCTTTCCGCGGGGGTCGTACGCCGCCCAGGCCGCCTCGATCCCGTCGGGGTGAGTGAGGTTGACGGTGACCTGCTGGTTCCTGCGGTGCGTGAACAGCGACAGGCGCCAAGCGAGCTTCACGTCCCTGCCCAGGGCGGTCTGCAGGGACTCCGCATAGGGGGCGAGATCGGCCCTCGGTCCGATGTTCTTCAGCTCTTCAGCGTCAGTTGCCAGCTCGAAGACCCGCTGCTCTCCGTCCCGGGAGATCCACTTGTTCCCGCCATCGAGGACGCCCCACCCGTCGCCAAAATACAGCGGCCTTCCAAACGCCTGAGCCCTCTCCTCGAGGGCCTCGTCAGCGCCCTCCTCACCAAAAGCCACCCCCACCAAGGAGTGCGCACCTTCGATGGGGTGGTCGATGCCCTCCAGCTCCAGCACCGTCGGGGTGATGTCGAGCAGTGAGGTCGGCGTCTGCACCCGAGTGGCCCGCATGTTTGGACTGCGGATGGCCAGCGGCACGTGCAGCAGCTCGTCGTGGAAGTTGTGCCCGTGTTCGAAGTAGCCGTGCTCCCAGAACTCCTCGCCGTGGTCGGAGAACAGCACCACGGTAGCGTCTCTGCCGATGGCCTCCAGCAGATCGATGACGTTGTCGTCCACCATGCGGATGTTCTGGTCGTAGCGGTCGATGACGTGCTGGCGGATCGCCTCGAAGTCCTCGTGCCCACTGTCGATTTTGACCAGCTCGCGGCGGCTGACCGAGCGCAGGCTCTCGGGCTTGCTCCCGGCGAACATGCCCTTGTAACCCCTGGTCTCGTAGTACGGGAGATGGGGATCCATGAAGTGCACCATCATGAACAGGTCGCGATCGGGGTGGGCGCGGAGCACCTTGGTCGCTTTTGCAACCATGTCTGGGGCGTCGAGCAGATGGTGGTAGGAGTACACCGACCAGCCCCGGTCCATGTCGAAGGGCTCGGAGAGGAAGGCGTTCGCGACGATGGCCTCGGTGTGGTAGCCCGCCGCGGACATGATCTCGGGCAGGTTCTCGTGGTCGTACCACTGCTCTGGCTGGCGCCCCGACAGGACTGCTCGGGCGGAGGGCAACGTCCACGGAGCGACGCTGCGGGCGTTCTCGAACACGGCGGCTTGTTCAGCCCACTTGTCCATACTTGGCGTTGTCGGGCGCTCATAGCCGTACATGCCCATGTGATCGGGACGCAGGGTGTCGATGAAGACCAGCACGACGCGGCGAGGACTCTCAGACGGGGAATACACCGTGGGGTCCGCCAGGAAGACGTAGTCGAAGTCGCCCTTTGAACCGGTCTCGGTCCGCACGCGGAGCTCCACCTCTCGACCGCCGAAGCGGCTGAGATCCACTCGCTGGTCGGCCCACTTGCCAACCGAGAGGCGGGCGCGATGCACCTCCTCGACCGTGTCTCCGACGATCTCGACGACCACGGTCGCACCGTCGCTCCGCTGTTCGGTGACGATCGCCGGTGGCAGCACGTTGGCCTCGAAGGCGAGGACGCCGCCGTCTGGAACAGGCACGGTCCAGGTGGCCTTGGCGGGTGCGGGCAGGAAGACTCCGGTGTGGGTCGTGCGATCGATGTTCAGGGAGCGAATCGCGAACTTCTCGGGGGAGAGGCCGGAAGTCGCGAGGTTCATGGAGTTCTCGCGCCGGGTGGCGGTGGGGAACTCGATCTGGATGTCGGCGACCTTTGGAGCTTCTGATCCAGCTGGAAGACCGACCAGGAGGTGCTGGCGGGTGAAGCCGAAGCTCATTGCAGCCTTGCCGCCACGGTCGAAGCGAAATGTGCCCTGCAGCCCGCTCATCTCGAAGTCTGGTGGGGAGCCGGAGCCGAAGCTGTGGGTACCCTTCAGGCGGGTGGAGAGCAGGTTGGAGTGCACCGGCAGCGGCGCCGCGTAGATCTCTACGGTCTTGAACTTGTCGTGGTACTTGAACCGGCCGGTCGGCCTGAAGACCTCGGCGGCGGGCTCGCCTCCGGGCCGCACGCTGTCGGGGAGCGCCAGATCGTGCATGGCGTCGGGGTGATAGGCCAGCGCCCATCCGGTGGGGGTGCGCATTGTCGGTCGTTGCGCCGCGGGGGCCCCGGGGTCGGGGTCGTCGAGAACGGAAGGTCCGGTGTCGAAGATGCCGCAGGCGAGGAGGGAGAGGACGAGCAGATTCAAGGGGCTACCAGGGGTCTGTGCCTGGATTTACCCGGTCGGCGCAGTCGAGTCATCCCCCGTGTTTTCCTGTCATCCCCGTGTTTTCTTGGAGATTCGAGGAGGAGCGGATACATACGCAGGATGTTCGAGGCTCATTGCGAGCAAGGAGATGCGGGATGAACTGGCATATTTCAGCAGGTTTGACAACGTTGGTGGCGCTTATCGGCAGCGGCTGTCACAAAGCCCCTGTCGAGGCACCTGGCGAGATCGGTGAGCTCGCGGCGTACATGTTCGAGAACTTCGACACCGAGACAGCCGAAGAGCTGATCGCTGGTACGCCGACGCTCAAGAAGTTCATCACCGGTCTAGACCCGGGCAACGCCGACCTCGACGATCGCGCCTTCTCCCTGCCGTTCCTCACCAAGGACAGCTGGGGAACGATCAGCGGTCCGGGTGGCGCCGATCCAGAGATGCAGCTCCCGATGGCCGTCGTGGGGTTGTCCGAGCACAAGCTCAAGGCCCAGCGCGAGCTCATGCTCGAGAGGAACCAGGTCTGCATCGAGTCCGCGTCGACCAAGTTCTACGACCGCGACTTCATCGAGGGCAAGGACTGCTTCGTCTCCGGCGAGTGCGAGTACCTCATCACGCTGAACGAGGTCCGCAAAGAGACCGCCCTCGCCAAGGTCTGGTACGACTTCTACAAGGACTACCGCACCGTGATCCTCGAGGACGACACCGAGGTCATCTACAGCCGCGGCTGGAGCGAGGAGTCCTTCGCGGCTGACGGCGGCAACAACAGCTGGGACCAGATGTACTCCTTCGAGGCCTGGATTCCCAAGGGCGGAGATACGCTGCGCTTCTATGCGTTCTGGTCCGAGGCACACATCGGTGGCGTCGGCGACGACTTCTACTCCGATCTGGTAAAGACCGGCCTCGACGAGGGCTACCTGTTCGCCGATCGCTTCGCGAATGGCAACAAGAACTGCGGCAACGACCGAGACTACGCCCCTGAGCGCGAGTAGTCTTCTCCAGAGTGCGCTGGAACGCCGTCAGGAGCTGATCGCCAGCCTGCACGCCGAGGACACCGACTGCTACCGCCTGTTTCACGGGGCGGTGGAGGGTCGGCCCGGTGTGACCATCGATCGATACGGGCCGATCCTGCTGGTGCAGACCTGGCGAGATCCACTCGAGGATGGCGAGCTCGAGACGTTCAGAACCGAGGCCGAAGAGGCCTTGCAGACCGGGCTCACAACGGTGTGGAATCACCGCGAGCGTGGCCAGGGCAGGCGACCGTTCTCCCACTTCCACGCCGTCGAGCCCATGTCAGTGACGTGCCGCGAGCTCGGCCTCGAGTACGACGCTCGCCCTCGCCACCGCGGTCGAGATCCACTTCTCTTCCTGGACTTTCGCGCCGCTCGTCGTCGCATCCTCGCCCGGTGCCGCGGGCGCTCGGTCCTCAATCTCTTTGCTTATACCTGTGGGATCGGCGTGTGTGCTGCGGCCGGCGGTGCCCGAGAGGTCCTCAACGTCGACTTCGCCGAGTCGGCCCTGAAGGTCGGTGAGAGCAACGCCTCGCGCAATGGACTGACGGCCAGCTTCAGCACACTCAAGGAGGATGTGATCCCGGTGATTCGGCAGTTCTCGGGCCTCGGCGTCCGCTGGCGCGGGAAACGTCCACGCTTCACCCCTCTCGACGCGCGAACCTGGGACGTGGTGGTTCTGGACCCACCGCGCTGGGCCAAAGGTCGCTTCGGAGCAGTGGATGTGGTGGGCGACTACGCTTCGCTCCTGAAGCCGAGCCTGCTCTCCACCGGCCCAGGTGGTTTTGTCTTGGCCACCAACAATGTGGCATCCGTGGATCTATCGAGCTGGCTGGACAGCGTGCGGCGCTGCGGCGACAAAGCCGGGAGGCCGGTGGTCGATATCGAGGTCATCGAACCCGAGGGCGACTGGCCGACCCGCGATGGGCGGCCGCCGCTGAAAATGGCCTGGCTCCAGGTGTGATCAGAGGCGATATAGTGATGCCGTGGCAACCGTAGGCGATCCGATTCCAGGGCAACCCCTCCTCGACGCCCTGATCTCCGTGCCAGGGGTGGTCGTGGTCTGCCTCGACAAGAACGCCCGGATCACCGCCCTGAGTGACAGTGCCTCCCAGCTCCATGGTGTCGGCCCCGAGGCTGTCGGCGTCGACTATTGCGAGTCTTTCCTGCCCCTGGAGGGCGCCTCGACGATGCGTGCTCGCGTCATGGCGATCGCGGCGGGCGCCGAAATGCAGTGTCTCGAGAACACGATCATCGACAAGAGCGGAGCCAATCGTCTCATGTCGTGGAGCCTGTGTCGGGTCGTCGACAGGTCGGGAGTGGCTGGCGTGGTCGCGGTGGGCTGGGACAGTGCGGCGAGGCGCTGCGAGAGCCAAGGGCAAGAAGCGAGAATTGCGAGGGCCGCCGCAATTGCCGAGCAGACCACCGAGCTCGTCTTGCTCTGCGAGCCCGACACCACTCAGATCGTCGAGGTCAACATGGCCGCCTGCGCCGGCCTCGGCTACACCCAGGGCGAGCTGCTCGCGATGCGGCTCAGCGACCTCGTCGTCGATGGCAGTGGTCGTCCCGCCCCCCATGGCCGTCCGCCCCGGAGTGCGGTTCCAGCCATTCGCAGGGGTTTCCTGAAGCGAGGCGACGGCTCGGTGATTCGGGTCGAAGCCACCACATCGCTGCGGGAGTTTCCGGACAGGGTCCTGGTGCTCAACGTCGTTCGGGACATGACTCGCTCGGCGCAGCTGGCCGAGAAGCTCGTCGAGGCGGAGCGCGAGCGGCGGCGGGCGGCGGCCGAGGCCCAGCTGCTGAAGTCCGGCCGCTTGGTCTCCATTGGCACCCTCGCCGCCGGTGTCGCCCACGAGATCAACAACCCGCTCGCCTATGTCATGGGCAACCTGCAGTTCCTGTTGCGTGACCTCGAGCGCCTGTGCGGCGACCCGGCAGAGCTCCGGCAGATCCTCGACGAGACCTTGTACGGCGCGGAGAGGATCCGTGTCATCATGAAGGATCTCGGGGTATTTTCGAGAACGGACGAGGGTGATCACCGGTCTCCGATCGACGTGCACGAGCCCCTGAACTCCGCCGTCAATCTCACCCACAACGAGGTGAGCCACCGCGCACAGCTGTTCAAAGACTACAGCGAGACGCCGCCGGTCCTGGCCAACGAAGGGCGCATGGCCCAGGTGTTCGTGAACCTGCTGGTGAACGCCGCCCAGGCCATCCCCGAGGGGCGCTCGACCCAGAACGAGATCCGGATCCGGACCGGGGTCGAGCTCGGCATGGTCTACATCGAGATCAAGGACACCGGACAAGGGATCGCCAAAGACGCCCTCGGCCGGATCTTCGACCCCTTCTACACCACCAAGGACGTCGGCGAGGGCACCGGCCTCGGCCTGTCCATCTGTGAGGGCCTGATCCGCGAGATGGACGGGGACATCCAGGTAGAGAGCCGGGTGGGCAGGGGCACCATCGTCCGGGTGACCGTGCCACTCGCCGACTCGGTGAGGCGCTCGCCCTATGGCTTGGAGCTGCCCGCCGAGCACTCGGTCAAGCCCGCTCGAATCCTCTTGATCGACGACGAGGACGCGGTAGCGCGCACTCTGGCTCGCCTCCTGCACCGTCACCACGTCACCATCGCCACCAGTGGACGCGAGGCCTTGGAGTGCCTGCAAGGTTCTGGGCCCTTCGAACTCGTGCTCTGCGATCTGATGCTTCCCGACGTGAACGGCGTCGAGATTTACTACCGGGTTCGCGACGAAGATCCGGCGATGGCGGCTCGTTTTGTGTTCATGACCGGGGGCGCATTCACAGCTGCAACGAGGGCATTTGTCGAGGAGACCACCAACCCCGTCGTGCAGAAACCTTTTGACCTCCCCCACATCGAGGGCCTGATACGATCGTTCTCTGGCGAATGAACGGAGGACGAGATGGCGCGTTGGGCTTGCTTATGCCTCCTGCTTCTTGGTTGTGAGGACAAGGACGAGGGAGTAGACTCCGCGGTCGAGTCCGATGCAGATGTCGATGCCGACGCCGACACCGATGCCGATTCCGACAGCGATGCCGACACCGACACCGACACGACATCGGGCACGGAGATCGCCCAGGTCTGCAACCGCTGGAAGGGCGATCGAGCCGATCTCTCCGAGGGAAACTGGAGCGGCAACGTCAACAGCTGCGATGCCGGACAGATCAGCCAGATCGGCCAGGACAACACCCTCAAGCTGGTAAATCTCTATCGGTTCGTCGCCGGACAGGCGCCAGTGACCCAGGATGCGCAGATGAGTGCGGGTGCCCAACAGTGCTCGCTCATGATGGATGCCAACAATGCCCTGAGTCACTCGCCTCCACCGAACTGGAACTGCTACACCCAGCAGGGCGCAGACTCGGCAAGCTCGAGCAACATTGCGACTACTCCGGCGGTGCAGGCCGTCGATCTGTACATGGTCGACCCGGGCAACGAGACCACCATGGGGCACCGCAGATGGATCCTCGGGAACTGGATTGGTCCGGTCGGAATCGGCGGCACCGACAGCTACAGCTGCTTGGCGGTCAACGGCGATGGAACCCCAGGTGCGGACTGGGTCGCCTGGCCTCCACCCGGGATCTTCCCGCTCTCTGCGGTCGATCCATCGTGGACGGATATCGACGAGACCGGGTGGACCATCCAGAGCGATTCCTACGATTTTTCCGGTGCAACCGTGACCATCACCAAGGGTGGAAACCCGATGCCGGTCGACCAGACCACGCTCCTCGCCTGGTACGGCAGCGAGAGTGCGCTGTCGATGATCCCGCAGGGATGGACGACCTCGCCGGGCGTGTACCACGTCGAGGTCGGCGGTGTGGTTGCGCCATTCGCGTACGACATCCAGGTCGTCGACTGCTCGACGGTTCCGTGAATCTCTCCCGGAGGCAGCTCCTCGGCGGCGGCGGCTCGCTCCTTGTGGCTGGCTATCTATCGGCGTTTGCCTGGGGACATCGCCCGTACGGCACAACGACGCTCACCGCCGCCTTCGAAGCGTTATTGCCCGTCGAGGCCGACGCTGCGGCCCTGGCGGCGGGTGTGGAGGCCTTTGTCCGGAAGGGCGATCCGGTGCTCGCTGGCCAGCTCAACGCCGCGCTCGTGGTCCTCGAACACCTCGGGGGCGCCGGCCCACTCACGTTCAGGCGCTTCTCTCGGTTGCCGAAGTCCGAGCGCCTCCAGATCATCGACGACTGGCGGGCCTCGTCCACCGTCACCAAGCGGCAGATCGCCGATGCCGTACGGCGAACCGCCCTCTTCACCTGGTACTCCCAGCCCGAGTCCTGGAGTTCCATCGGCTACGAAGGGCCCTGGGTGAAGAGATGATTCGCTCCGCCCGCGACTTCCCAGAAGGGTTCACCGAGCGCACGGACGTGTGTGTCGTCGGCTCTGGAGCCGGAGGCGGTGTCGCTGCCGGGCTCCTCACCGAAGGCGGGCGCGAGGCCTTGATCATCGAGGAGGGCCCCCACGTCCCCGCCGCGAAGATGACCCAGCGCGAAGACCAGATGTTCCCTGTGCTCTTCCGGGATGGAGGCCAACAATTCACCACCGACGGCACGATCTCGGTCCTCCAGGGACGCGTCCTCGGCGGCAGCACCGTCGTGAACATGGCCGACGTGGTGCCCATTCCCGACGGCGTCTGGGAGCACTGGCGGGCGGCCTTCGCATTGAGGCGCTACAGCCTCGCCGATCTCCGCGAGGCTGATGCCGTCTGTCAGGAGGCCATCGGGGCGACGCTCATCGCGGTGGAGGAGGTGAACCGAAACAACGAGCTTCTCCTGGCGGGAGGGCGAAAGCTCGGGCTGACGGGCGGGCGCTTTGTGCACAACCGCGTGGGATGCATCGGCTCGGGCTACTGCATGCTCGGCTGTGCCTATGACGCGAAGCGCTCGGTGGCGGTCACCTGGATCCCCAGGGCGCTGAAGACTGGGCGTCTCAAGGTGCAGACCGAGGCTCGTGCCGTTCGCTTCGAGACCAACGGTTCCAAGGTCATCGCCCTGATTGGAGAGCTGATCGATCCGCGCAGCAACCGGGTCCTCGCGCCGTTCCGAGTCGAGGCGGACCAGTTTGTCCTCGCGGCCGGAGCCATCCACAGCCCACTGCTGCTGCAGGCGTCGGAGCTCGGCGGTCCCACCGTCGGTCACAACCTCTCTCTGCAGCCTCAGACCCCGGTTGCCGCCTCCTTTGCCGAAGAAGTCGTCATGTTCAGGGGCGTGCCTCAGGCGACCTACATCGACAGCACCGAGACCGCGACTGCAGCCAGTGGTCTCGGCGGGTATCGGCTCGAGGGTGTCGCTGCTGGCCCTGGACAGGCGGCGCAGTCCACAGCGATGAGCGGTGCCGATCTTCATGCCTTCATGGCCAGTTATCGAAAGGCGGCATCCTGCCTGTGCCTGGTTCCAGACCGGCCCGGAGGAATGGTGACGCGGGACTCCAACGGCCGACCGACCATCCAGTACGACATGACCGGCGAGGTCCGCAAGGCCATGAAGGAGGCGGTGCGAACGGCGGCGAGGGTCTATCTGGCGGCGGGTGCCGAGGCGGTCCTGCTCCCCGTGGTTGGCGCGCAGATGGTCACAAAGGAGGCAGATCTCGCCCAGCTCGACGCTGGCGACTTCCACTCATCCTCGATGATCTCCGCCCACCCCCAGGGCACCTGTCGCATGGGTGTCGACCCCGCGACGTCGGTGTGCGGCCCGTCGCTGAAGGTGCACGGGACCGACAACCTGATGGTCGTGGATGCATCGGTGTTTCCTACCTCGGCGTCTAGCCACACCATGATGCCGGTGATGGCGATGAGCTGGCTCGCGACGCGGGAGCTCCTCACCTAGTCGTCCGTCTTGTACATATGTACATCGCGCTGCGGGAACGGGATCTCGATCCCAGCCTTCGCAAAGTGCTTGTAGATCGCGACGTTCAACTCGTCCGTCACCCGGCCAGTCATCGCCGGAGCCACCACGTAGACATAGATGCTGAAGTCCAGCGCCGAGTCGCCAAACGCCTCGAAGCGCACCCGCGCCGGGGGATGAGAGACGACGCCTGGGATTCCGTCGGCAGCCTCGAGCAGTGTCTTGCGGACCAGGTCGATGTCCACCCCATATGCGACGCCGACGCAGCAGCGGATGCGGTACTTCTCGTAGGGTCCTCCGCTCTCGTTGATGATGCGGGCATTCGCCATGATGGCGTTTGGAACGATGATCTCGATGTCGTCGTTGGTGAGCAAGCGGGTGGCCCGGATCCCGATCTCGGTCACCCGACCGCGATCGCCGGAGTCCAAGATCAAGTAGTCGCCCAGCTGATAGGGCGCGTCAGCGAGGATGAACACCCCGGCGATGAGGTTCGACAGCGTGTCCTTGGCTGCAAAACCCACCGCGACACCGACGATTCCAGCGGACGCGAGCCAGGCGGTGACATCGATCTTCCAGGACAGGAACACCGCCCAGATCGCGGCGCCATACACGATGCCCTTGGCGGCGATGTCGAAGACGGGTCGGGTCCGCGCGTTCACCATCGGGCTCTCTTTGTCCAGGGACAGCAAGAGCGCGGTGCTGATCCGCGACCCGGACAGGGTCCAGAACGCGACGGTGAGGGTTCCCAGCACGCCGACGACGATTCGCTGCTGGGAGGGCTCGAAGGTCAGGGGCAGGGAGGCAGCGTAGAGGCTTCCGAACAGGACGGAGATGGCCACCGGGATCCGCAGATTGTGGACGATGATGTCGTCCAGATCGGTCTCCGTCTTCCGCACGAGACCGAGCACGACCTTTGAAAAGATCAGGCTGATGAGGGCCGCCGCAAGGGCGCCCCCGGCGGCGATCGTCACCGCTTGGGAGATGGGGCCGGTCTCCCAGAACTCCCGGATCGCGTTCAGGTCGAGTTCCATGTCTCTCAGGGCAGGGGGTTTAGTCCGGCAACAATTCGCAGGAGCCAGGGCACGGTGTATAGCCCGATCAACCACAACAGTGTCCACCCGAAGAGAACCTGGTGTGGTAGCTGCCAGGCTTTCTTGTCTCGGCGGAGCAGGCGTGCGGCTCCAACCACGGCCCCAGCCTGCATCCACAGGAACAGTGCCACGCCGCCTGGACTGTACAGCCACGCTTTGATCAGATGACCGCGGGCTCCCCAGGCAAATGCGCGAGTCATGCCGCACTGTGGGCACGGCCAGCCGGTGACCAGAGTGAAGGCGCACTCGTCACCGAACTTGTGCCCGAACACGTAGCAGAACTCGTCGGGTCGCGGCTCCATGATCAGTGCGGCGACGAAGGAGGCAACCCCGAGCAACACGAGAAATGCTGGCCAGACCCACCAGGGAGGATTTGCGAGGCGATCGATCACAAGGCGTCCAATGTAGCCCGAGCCCGGTTCCACCACGGCATTTCGCGCCACACACGGCCTAAATCCTCCGGAATCGGGCAGGTCACTTGGAGCCGGCCGTCGGGGAGGGGAAGATCCATCCGCCAGCAGTGCAGCGCCAGTCGGGACAGCGAGGTGTTCTCCCTCCACCAGCGGTTGCACTTGGTATCGCCGTGGGTGGCATCCATCAGGACGGGGTGGGAGAGGTCTCGGAGATGGCGTCGAACCTGGTGATAGCGACCCGTCGACGGTCGCGCGAGCACTAGCGAACAGCGGGGGTCAGCACTGCCGCCGAGAGCCTGTGCCCAGGTATGCGCGTCCTTGAGGATGCCGTTGTCGTCTTTCATGGGTTTGCGTACGTCCACGGGCGCAAAGTCCTCGATATTGCCGCGGACCATGGCGAGGTAGGTTTTCTGTCCGTCACGGAGGGCGTCCTGCAGCAGCCGCGCCCACTCCGGATCAAAGGCGAAGAGCAGGCAGCCCGAGGTGGCGCGGTCGAGACGGTGGATGGGGTGAACATATCGACCAACCTGGTCTCTCACGAGCTGGAGTGCATACACATTGTCGCGACAGAGCTTGCTTCTGTGCACCATCAGGCGCGCCGGTTTGGCGACGACGACATAGTGCTCGGTGAGGGTGAGGATCGGCAGGTGCATGGCTTTTGAAGCGTTTATCGCGGTAGGGTCCACGAGATGTCTCTGATTGCGCTGCTGTTGTTGACTGGTTGCGTCGGCCCGTGGGGAGCGGCGAAGCGTGCGAACAGCGTCGAGAGCTATGCTGACTTCCTAGCCGCGTATCCGACCAGTCCCAGAGTGGAGGCGGCCCGTGAGCGCGCCGAGGTTCTCCGGTGGGAGCGTGCCGAGGTACGTCGAGATTCGGAGAGCTACCGGGCCTACCTCTATGCCCATCCCGAGGGTCCCCACGCGCGGTCTGCGAGTGTCGAGCTGGACCACGCGACCTACCGAGAGGCAGTGGATCGCAGGGGTCTGGAGACCTATCTGCTCACGCTGTCTCAAGGCGTACACGCCAAAGAGGTGAGGGCGTCGCTGCAAGAACTCGACTGGTCGGAGGCGCACCAGAAGGGGACGGCAAACTCATACGGCAAGTACATCCTGCACCATTCCAAAGGCCCGCATGCGCCAGAGGCCCGCACCCTTCGCGACGATCTGATCTGGCAAGACGTGGTCGCCAAGGACTCGGTGCATGGCTATCGCAGATACCTGACGGGCTACCTGACCGGAGCCCATCGGCAGGAGGCAGAGGCCCGTATCGAACAGCTGGTCTTCACTCGGGCCAGAATCCTCGTGCGCGGGAGGACCAGCTGGCGCGCGAACGGAGAGGCCCTGGCCGACGGGGTGGCTCGGGAGGTCAAGCGCGGTTTTGCCAAGTACCTGGTCGCTCTCGGCTACGACACGACTGTGCCCGTGGTTGCCATGGACTTCACCGATGTCGCCCAGCCTCCGCACCCTCTCGACTCGCAGCCGGTCGAGGCGGGCACGGGGCTCTTCGTCATCGACCTCGACGAGCGACGCGGGGAGCGCATGAGGGAGGCCTATGCCACGATCATCAAGGCGACGGTCGCCGTATACGCGCCATCGAAGCGCGAGGCGATGAGCAGTGACTGGGTAGAGGTTCGCACGTCGCCGTACCTGGTCGTGCGTTCCGATCAGATGAGCATGCACCTCGATGCTGAGGTCCGCATCGCCGACGCGTTGATCAGCAGCGTGCGCCCGGGCGACTTCCTGAAGGCTCTGGAAGACCCTGTCGAGGCTGCACCCGTGATTCGCGACGCCGCGAAGCAGACTCAGCGGGTCGATCAAGTCGCCGATGAGGGGTCACTGGAGCGGCTGCTCCGACAGTAGTGCAGCGCGTGGATGGGTATGCGAGGCTGCGGCGGACGCATTACCGGGTGGCCGAGAGTGGCTGTGGGTCCTGTCCTGACATTCATGCGCGAGTTCGTTCGCGATCCGGTCTGCCTCGGCGCCGTTGCTCCCTCGGGCCGCGAGCTGGCGTCCCTCACCGTGGCCTCCGCCGAGATCCGCGCGGGTCATGTCGTGGTCGAGCTCGGGGCCGGGACGGGGCCCATGACTTCGGAGATCGTCGCCAACCACCCCGACAATGCGTTCCTTGCCCTCGAGCCCAAGGCTGCGCTAGCGGCAGCACTACGCGCCCGGTTCCCCGATGTCCTGGTCGACGAGCGCTACTGTCAGAGCCTCCCCGAGATCTGCGAGGAATGGGGCCACCCCAGGGTGGATCGCGTCGTGAGCAGCCTGCCGTGGGCAATCTGGCCCGACGATGTCCAGCAGACGGCGTTCGAGGGGATCGCCCGTGTCATGCAGCCCGACGCGCGCATGGTGACCTTCACTTATGCACACTCACAGGTGCTTCCGGCGGCCAAGCGCTTTCGGCAGACCCTGGAGCGGCAGTTCGTGACCGTGACCAAGACGCGGATCGCGTGGTTCAACGTGCCGCCAGCCTTTGTCTTCGTCTGCGATCAGCCGAGGCCTGGAAAGCACTGAACGGTAATTGAGAAGGCGCCTTCTTCTTCGTCTTTCCCCTCGACGACCACGTACCAGCTGGTCTCGTGCTGGCTCGACATGCGAACCGTCTCGCGGGTGCCGCGGTCGTTGGGCCACATCTCGCACTGTTTGATGATGGTACTGGGCGACGGGCAGTCGTCACCGTCGTGGCGGATCGCGGCGACGTCGAGATCTGCACAGGGAGAGTCGAGGGTCACGATTGCGGTGTAGTCGCCCTCGGGCATGTCGAGACGGTAGATTCGCTCGTCGCCTCCATCGTGATTGGTGGTGGCCGGCGTGCAGAAGGCCGCTTCGTAGAACCGGGTGTTGAAGCGCTTCACGCCACCAATGGTGTGGCCGACGAACGTCTCACCGCACTGGATGGTCCCCGTGATGCATCCGGGGCCGTTGACGGGGCCACCGTCCTCGAGGTCGTCGCATTGTCCGGCGTATATCCCGGGTTCTGGCACCGGTGGGCCGCTGATCGAGCCGGGCAGGATGCTGCGGCGTTCCTTGAGCTTGAACTTCTTGAGGATCAAGTCCCCGGTCTTGCCGCCGGACGGCAAAGTGAAGCCGTATTCGCAGCCCAGGAGTGACAGGATCATGAGCTGAATCATCGGGTCGTCCTCGCCAGTTGCCGGTCAAGTCATGGGTTTGACCCAGGACCTGACCTCGCGGACTGGGAGAATACTCCATCTCTGGCGGCGGCGCGGCCCGTCGCTTCCAAGCGGGAGAGGATGTAGTGCACTTCCACGGGATCGGCCCCGAGGGCGGCCGCGATCTCAGGGGCCGTGCCGGCGTGTTTGTTCAGGTGGGCCTGGACGCTGTCGGACAGCACGAGCAGGGCGGCGGCGGCGCGCTTCCCGGCCTCGACCCCGGGTTGGTGGTAGGCGTTGATCCCGATGAGCGTCGCGTAGAGGCCCACTGCTCGATCGAAGAGCGCGATGATCCCACCCAGGATGTAGGCGTCGATTCGAGGGACCGTCAGCGTCAGTGAGGACCGGCCGTTCTCGTGCAGCGCCCGCCTGGTTCCAAGCAGGAAACCCTGGAGGAAGTCTCCGGCGTTGGCCGAGTTCGAGAGGATCGCGGAGCTTCCCCCGCCGTCGCCCAGGACCTGGACAAACAGACCGAAGAAATCGTTGTGGCCATCTCGGAGCTGCTGGATGATCGCGTGCTGGTCGGTCGAGCCCTTGTTCCCGTACACCGTCAGCCCCTGTGCGACCGGGTTGCCCGCCAGGTCGGTCGCCTTGCCCAGGGACTCCATCACGAGCTGCTGCAGGTACTGAGACAGAAGGACCATCCTGTCACAGTAGGGGATTACCGCCATGTTTCGGCTTCCGATTCCGCCTCCGAGCACGTGCCAGCACCCAGCGAGTAGCGCTGCCGGGTTGTCTCGCCAGTCCGGCGTGCGGGTCCACTCGTCCATGTCTCGTGCCCCGCGCAGGAGCTTGGTGGTGTCGATGCCAGCCAGGGCCGCCGGAAGCAATCCCACTGCCGAGAGCACCGAGTTGCGGCCTCCTACCCAGTCCCAGAGGTAGAAACGAGCGAGCCAGCTGGCGGCGCGCTTGTCGAGCTTGGACCCCGCCACCGTGAGGGCGACGAAGCGGGATTCTGTCTGGAGCCCGTGGCGGGTGAGCTCGGACTCGACCAGAGCGAGCGCATTCATGGGCTCGGCGGTTGATCCCGACTTGCTCGCCACCGTGAAGAGCGTGCTCCGGAGTGGCACTCGACCCAGCACGCGCGCGATCCCGTCTGGATCGATGTTGTCGAGGAATCCGGTCTTCAGTCCACTCTCCGAGAGTGCGTCGACGAGCATGCGTGGCCCGAGGGCACTCCCGCCAATGCCGATGTGGATCAGGTGCGTGAAGCGCTCTCCTCCCTCGGCCGTGATCTCGCCAGAGAGGACCTTGTCCGCGAAGATACGCACGTCCTCGGCTGTCTCCCCGATGTCCTTGGCCTGGTGCACGGTTGGCGCCGTCTCGGGGGCTCTCAGCCAGTAGTGTCCGACCTGACGGCCCTCGTCCGGGTTGGCGATCGCGCCGGACTCCAGGGCATGCATGGCCTCAAATGCTGTCTTCCAGTCGAGGGCGTCGAGCTGGGTTGCGGAGACGTTCGCGGTCGTTGCGTCCAGGTTCCAGGGCGCAGGGCTGTGGGTGACGAAGAGCGGCGGTGGCCAAGCCGGCATGGAGTCCTCCAAGAGGGAGCCACCGTATCCCGGGTGGGATATTCCGTTCGCGTCGGAAGCTGATTCATCGGCCGGAGCTGCTGACATGGGAGCGATGATCGGCTTGCTGGCTGCGATGCTTCTGGGTTGTGGGTCCGCTCCAGAGGCGCCAGAACAGACTCCGCCGGATGCGGCGGTGGCGATCGAGATGGTGAAGCCGGCGCTCCGCGATCCAAAGTGGTCCGACGCGCGCTGCAACGACGGCACTCCCTTCGGTCTGAGTGTGCGGCGGGCTGAGAGCGATACCTGGGTGATCAAGGTCTCTGGCGGCTACTTCTGCGAAGATCACATCAGCCCGTGTAGCGAGCGGAAGAAGCGCCTCACGACGACACCCACGCACAAAAACGAGGTCATCGCCGACGGCGCGGAGCACCTGATCCAAGAGCTGGGTCTGTTCTCGCGGGATCCCGACAAGAATCCCGACTTCCACGATGCCAACCAGGTGGTCCTCTGGTACTGCTCTTCGGATCTGTGGCTCGGAGACCAGACCGAACGTCGCGAGTCCTCGGGTTCCCCGGACGGCTGGTACTTCAGCGGCCGGAGGAACCTGGCTGCGGCAATGGAGATCCTGGTGGAGCGCTACGGCTTGCAGGACGGGAGCGCCAAGGTCCTCGTCGCCGGCCACTCCGCAGGAGGAATGGGTGTTGTGAGCAACCTTCCCCTATTCGAGAAACATCTCCCCAAGGCGAGGGCGGGCGGGGATCTGAAGCTCGTCATCGACGGCGCCTGGGTTCCTCGCCAGCCGGATCTCGTCGCCACCCCGATCGCCAACCGCTGGGGTCCACTGAACGAGGCGTGCACGGCGGCTCTCGAGGCCGAAGGAACCGACCCGAGAAACTGTGTTTTCGGCGATGTCTGGTATCCACATGTGCGGAACTCGATGATCCCGATCCTGGTTCAGCAGAGCGCTCTCGACACCACTCAAGCGGGAATCTACAAGTTCAAGGGTCCGGGCGCGAAGGCCTGGAGAGATCGCGCTCGTCAGTCCCTGGAGCCCGTGGAATGGCTGTTTTCCGGGGGCTTCGCGTACCACACCGTGATCTTCGAGCCAAAGTTCAACGCCGGCAAGCCTGGACGCTCGTTTCAGGAGGTCGTTGGGCGTTTCTGGAGAGATGGCGAGCCCGAACGGATCCTGTTCCGTTACGAGGAGTGATCTGGGTCAAGCAATTGGAGAGGTTGGGTTTGGGCAGTTTCGACGATCACATCGTGTGGATTACCGGTGGGGGAAGCGGACTCGGGCGGTTCATGGCCATCGAGTTCGCCCGGCAGGGAGCGACGGTCGCCGTCTCAGGCCGCCGCAGAGACCGCCTCGCTGAAGTGGTGGCGCTGATCGAGGCCGCCGGGGGACGCGGGCTCGCACTGCCCTGCGATGTGACCGACGACGCTGCGATCCAGAGCGCGGTCGCGGCGGTGGTCGAGGCTTATGGCAAGCTCGACGTCGCGGTCGCGAATGCCGGCTATGGCGTTGTTGGCTTTGTGGAGGATGTCGATCGGGAGACCTGGCGTCGGCAGCTGGAGGTCAACGTCGTCTCTGCGGCGATGACCGCCCGCTTTGCGATCCCCGAGCTTCGCAAGACGCGGGGGCGGCTCGCTCTCATCGGGAGCGTGAGCAGTGCGGTCTACGTCCCAGGAAACGGCGCCTACCAGGCCTCGAAAGCCGCGGTTCTCGCATTGGGTGCAACGCTCTCCACCGAGCTCGAGCCCGACGGAATGACATGCACGACCATTCATCCGGGCTTTGTCGCGACCGAGATCGGTCAGGTCGACAACGCCGGCCGGTTTGATCCCGACAGGAAGGACAAGCGCCCCGCCGGCCTCATGTGGGACACCGACGCCGCGGCGAGGGTGATGGTACGGGCGATCCAAAAGCGCAAGCGCCAGTACACTTTCACCGGACACGGCAAGTTCGCCACCGCCGTCGCCCGTTTCGCGCCCTGGGTGCTTCACCAGGCCGGTCTGAGGATGGCACGAGGTGAGCTCGCCAAGCGCGCCAAGAAGGCGGCTCGACAGGGCTGAAATCGACGCGCCCGCCCGCCGCGGGCTCCGGTTGTGGTCGACCGGGCGCAGAATCCACGCAGGCCGCGTTTTTCAGCTATCCTGGGTAGGTGACGGAGGCGGGATGACAAGAATGGGCCTACTCCTGTGCCTGGTCGCGACCGGCTGCGAAGCCCCGTCTGCAACCAAGCCCGATGACGATGGAAACACGGACACCACCGAGTTCCCGCCCGTTGGTGATCCGCCCGAGGGGCTGACCGAGACCATCCCTGAGGGTCTTGTCGACGAGCAGGATCCGCTCTTTCGGAACGACGTGGTGCACCAGATGCGGATCACGCTCTCTCCTGGGGCCGAAGATGCGCTGACCGTGAACCCCCGGGAGTACGTGTACGCCCGCATCGAGGTCGACGGCATGGAGTTCGAGGTCGAGATGCGCCTCAAGGGCTCCAGCACCTTCAATCCAATCTCCGGCAAGCCCTCGATCAAGGTGCGCACCGATCAGCTCGTTCCCGGGCAGGAGATCTTCGGACACGAGGGTTTCAACCTGCACAACCAGGACGCCGATCAGAGCTTCATGGGCGAACACCTCTCGTACTATGTCACCCGTGAAGCTGGGCTTCCCTCCTCGGACACCGGGTACTCGGTCCTCATGATCAACGGCGTCTACAAGGGCCTCTACGGGCTGACTCAACGCAAGGATCAGGAGTGGCTCGACCGCTGGTACGACGACCCAACCGGGTCACTCTACGAGGGCGTTCGCACCGAGATGACCGACCCGGTGTGTCCCGATCCCTTCGTCGAAGCCTGGTCTTGCTGGACGCTGGACCACATGGGCGACGCCGATTCGCCCCAGGACATTCCGACCCTCAACCAGCGCATGACCAACCCGCCCGACATGTACACCGCTGTCGACACGACCTTCGACATGGCGGACTTCATCAACGGCCTCGCCGCCGAGATGGTCCTCGGACACTGGGACAGCTACTCGGGCAACGGCAACAACACCCACATCTACTACCAGACGGCGACCGACACCTGGCACATGAGCCCGTGGTCGCAGGACCTGGCCTTCTCGCGGCCGGTGTGGGGCAACTGCAACACCCAAGGGACGGCGAAGAACTTCTACCAATACGGAGATCTCGGAGCCTGGTGTCAGAACAACCAGCAGTGCAACCAGCTCCTCGACACCCGCGCGGTCGAGATCCTGCAGCTCATGGATCAGCTGGACATGGACCAGAAGGTCCAAGACACCCGCGATCTCATCGAGCCCTATATGCAGAATGAGCCTGGGGTGAACATCAATACGTGGCAGAGCCATGTGTCCTGCGCGGCCGATTTCATGCGGAACAGGCGGAACCAGCTTGGGTATTGATATTCGCTTCTTGCCCGTACTCCTGTTGGCTGCGTGCGGAGCGGATCCGATTGCGGACACCACCGACGACTCGGACACGGACACGGACACGATCGGCACCACGTTGCCGACCTATACGACGCCGATCCAGATCTGCATCAACGAAGTCATGACCGAGAACACGGGCGCGCTTCAGGTCGACGGCGACTGGCCGGATTGGATTGAGCTCCACAACCCGACGGCGGCGCAACAGTCGCTGGAGAACTGGCTCGTGCATGACGAGGACGGCAGCGCTTTCCGGCTCGATGCGTCTTCATCGGTTCCGGCCGGTGGCTTCCTGCTTTTGTACGCGAGCGAACTCGACTTGCCGGGACATCTGCCCTTCAAGCTCAACAACAGCGGGGATTCTGTCGTTCTCGTGCGTCCAGACGAGTCGTTCATCCGGGTGAATATCCCGGGTGGAGCCGCGGATTGGTCCTACGCGAGGGAGACCGACTGCTGTGTAGGAGATTGCTGGGTCGCCGAGCTCTGGGGAACGCCGGGCGAGACCAACGAGATCCCGGAGCCCTAGCCGAGCCGGGCCCTAGCCGGGGAGCCGGGCCCTAGCCGGGGTCAGGTATACATGACCGGGGTTCAACCGTGGCCGGGGTCAACCGGCGGTCAACCGGGGTCAGGTCTTGAACAGCAGTTTTCGAGCGCGTGAAAGAGGAGGGACACCCTGGCGACTTGGAGGGGTCAGGTCTTGAACGACAGCTTCGCCGGCCTCCTTTGTCAACGGGGCGGGAGTTTGTGCCTGTTGGATCGTTCCGCGAATCGAGAGCTTGAACCTGCTATCGCTCGCTCGCTCGCGTGGCCGACGCCAAACTGTTGTTCAAGACCTGACCCCTCTAGAATGCGGTATTTGAGGCCCACTATCGGCCGTTGCTGAACTGTCGTTCAAGACCTGACCCCATTGCCTTCCCGCTATTCGCCTTCCTCGCCCTCTTCGGGGGCCGCCGCCGCAGCGAGCTCGGCCTCGACCAGAGACGCCCAGGACTTCTCGATCCCCTGCAGGACCTCCTGACCACCAATGGGGTTGCCCTCCCACGTGAGCGGGCCGGGGGACTGCGGGAAAGAACCCACGCCGGTGGCACCATCGGTCTCGGCGACGATTCGGACCAGAAACTCCTCGCGGCCCGCCAAGTAGTTGACCCCTCCGATTCCGTTCTCGTCGGTAGTGAGGGTCTCGGGGATGTTTCCGCCGCCAGTGTGCACCCTGAGCTTGACCTCGACGTTGGGTACGGGATGGCCATAGGCATCGATAGTGACGATTCGCAGTGGTAGTTCGGAGACCCCATCGCTCCTGATCTGATCGGCCTCAGGCACGACGACGATGTGACGGACCGGGTTGTGCGTGGTCGCCGCAATCAGGTCCCCGCCCCTCTTGGCGAGGAGCTCTGAGTCCATCGTGTCCGTCTGCACGTCGTTTCCGAGACTGGCGGTGATTGTGAGCGGACCGGGCTCGGCGGCCGGGGTGTATACGACTTCATAGATGCCGTCGCGGATGTGCACGGGTTTGTTCAAGGCACCGACCGACGCGGTGAGCTTCGGCTTGGCGTTGCCGTCGGGCTTGCCAGTGGCGTCGAGGACCAGCACTCGCATCTTGATCTGGAGGTCTGGATCGGCTGGCATCGAGACCGGCAGGGGGAAGAGCAGGACGTGTCGGCTCTCCGCTTGATCGATGGTCACGTCGCTGTCGGTGGAGGCCCGGTCGACGACCGTGGTGACCTTGGCGTTCGTCACACCTGGGGTGATCTCCATCGGGAATTCTGCGATTCCCTTTTCGCCCAGTTCAAACGGCCCATATTCTCGGTTTCCAAGCGCCATGACGACGCTGGAGCCCGCCTCGCCCTCGATCTTGTGAGTCGTCGGTGCGAGCTGGGGAATGACCTGGTAGCCCAGCGTGGTGGAGATCCCAGACTCGGCGACGGCGGTGATGATCCCCAGATGCGGATTTTTGTCTTTCGACGCCTCGAACCGCACCTTGTGGGTGCCGCCGCCCATGTCTGTGAGCCCAGTGAGATCTCCGGCGCTGCCGCGGATGGCGATGTCGCCGACCAGGGTGCTGTCGTCGAAGGTGACGGTGGTGAAGTCATCGCGTCCGAGCACCATCTCGGCAAGGTTGGTCGACGCATTCATGGTGAAGGGGTCGCCGGGAACCAGCGTGATCGTCTCGTTGATGTTTACGATGCGCTTGTCAGGCGTCTTCCCCTTGACCGTGATGATGGCCTCGGTGGGCTCGGCGACCTTGGGAGGCACGTAGGAGAAGTGGTAGATGCCCGCGCCAACCGCCTCGAGCGCGCCGACTCGTCCAACGCGGGTGCTGGGCTTGAGGACCATACCGTCGATCGGCTGCCCGTCCTTGAAGATCCCAACAACGTAGAGGTGGGTCTGGGTTGTCCCGTCGCCGACAACCTCGCTCACAGGCACGATCTCAATCAGCGGCTGCAGCAGCGGGCCGGCTTGAGCATCAATCGACAGGGAAGCGAGAAGGACAAGTGATAACGACATGTGCAAGGACCCTCACTTTGGCAGGCGAATCTACCAGGGGCACGGGGGAAACGCGGCATGAAGGCCCGTGATTGACACTTTTCCAGCATGAGGAGGAACTTTGCCCACTGTGTACGTGAGCGATCTGGACGGCACACTCTTCCATCCAGATGCCCATTTTTCCGACCGCTCCCGGGTCGCTCTCCGCGATCTACTCGCCCGAGATGTCCTGTTTACCGTCGCTTCTGCGCGCAGCTTCGTGAGCATGCGCAATCTGCTCGATGGGGTGCCGTTGAAGCTTCCGGTCGTCGGCTTCAACGGCGGAACGGTCGTCGACTGGTCTACGGGACGGAGACTGCATCGCGCAATCCTCGGCTCGTCGATCGCTCGACAGCTGGTCGCGGTGGCCCAGGATGAGGGGCTGCGTCCCTTTGTCTCCACGAGCGGGGAAGTGGATCGCCTCGCGTACACGGAGTCGGTGAACGGGGGAATGGACTGGTACCTCGAAGACCGGGTCGCCGCCAAGGATCCCCGGCTGCAGCAGGTCGAGAGCCTGGACGGCGTGCTGGAGGAGGACGTCCTGTGCATCACGCTCATCGGTGACCGCGAGCTCCTCCGTCGTCTGCACGCCGACGCCCTCGCCGAGGTGGGATCGGGCGTTCGCCCACAGTACTACCCAAATTCCTATGGTGACGGCGCCTGGGACTGGCTCACCTTCCACGGGCCGGACGCGACCAAGGCCCGCGGTATCGACGTCGCCCTCGAGATCGCCGGGCTGTCCGATGCGAGGGTCGTCGTATTTGGCGATGCGCTGAACGATCTCGAGATGTTCGAGCGGGCCGACTACGCCATCGCGACCGCCAACGCCAAGCCGGCAGTACTGGACGCAGCTGACGAGATAATCGGCCCCAATACTGATGATTCCGTGGTCGCCTGGCTAGAGGCGAACGCCTGACAGCGCCGCGTTTCGAGAAAAATGAGACCCCGCTGGGAATGGCACCGGCCGCAGCCCGTAGTGTCAGGTGAGATGACCATCGCCTTCAACCACCTCCTCGCCGCTCACGCCCCACGCGCACATCGCGCTGCACTGGGGATCATGGGCGAGGAGCAGGAGGCTCGCGAGGTCGCTCAGGAAGCGCTGCTGAAGGCCTTCCGCGCCCAGAGCCGGTACGACACGACCCGGCCTTTCTACCCGTGGCTGTACCGGATCGTGAAGAACACGTGCCTCGACGCAATCGCTCGCAGAAAGCACCGCGCCAGGCCGGGTCTGGAGGACCAGCGTGTTCCCGCCATCCAGCCCAGTGCCCTGGAAAGGATCGACCAGAAGGAGGCCATCTTGCGCATGCAAAACGCCATTCAGCAGCTCTCCGACGAGCACCGAGAGATCATCTCCATGCGCCACTTTCAGGATCTCTCCTACACCGAGATGGGCGAGCTGCTCGAAGTGCCGCAGGGAACAGTGATGTCGCGCCTGTACCGGGCCCGCAAAGCCCTCGCGCGCATCCTCGAGGAGGCTTCATGACTGAAGAACGCCTGGCCGAGCTGATGGTGAAGGTCACCGATGACGTCGCCACCGCCGCCGAGAGGGAGGAACTGATGAGTTACATCGCCGGACAAGAAGATCTGCGCAAGGAACTCGAGTCCCATATGGCCATGAAGGCTGTGACTGACGGATGGGTGGAGCGGCTCGAGTACGATCTGGCCATCGACAAGCACGACTCGAGCGCCGGTGCGGGGATCGAGCGCCTGATTGGCGTCGGACTGCTCATCGTTGGCACCGGCGTACTCACCGGCTGGGGCACCGTGGAGCTGTTCGCGGATCCCGAGGCTCCAATGTATGTGAAGGCGGGCGTCGGCATGCTCGTCAGCGGCACCCTGGTCCTGCTCTTCAGCGCCATTCGGTGGAGAATGAGCACCAGCAAAGACGACAGGTACACGGAGGTGATTCGATGAGCGACAACGCACTGATGGCCGCCGCCGATCTGGCTCACCGCCCGGACTCAGTGATGGTCGTCACCACTGACGAGATCGTCGGCTACAAAATTACCGACGTGAGGGGGCTCGTGCGCGGAAACACGATCCGCGCCCGTCACCTCGGCTACGACCTGACCGCGGTCTTCAAGAGCATAGTTGGCGGCGAGATCAGCGAGTACACCAAGATGATGGGGGAGAGTCGCGAGCAGGCCCTGGATCGCCTCCGCGCCGAGTGTGTTGCCAGAGGTGGAAATGCCGTCGTGGGTCTCCGGATCACGACGTCGATGGTGATGCAGGGTTCGTCGGAGATTCTGGCCTACGGGACAGCGGTCGTGGTGGAGAAGACGTAGCTGCTTTTACCGACGGCTTGCCTGCACAGGCGCCGTTAGCGATCATGCTTCTTCATCACACCAAAATCGAAGGGAAGAATGAGCTCAAGCGGGATGGTGACTTGGGACGGCAACGAGGCTACTGCCTACGTTGCGTACCGTTGCAGCGAGGTGGTTTCGATCTATCCGATCACGCCCGCCTCCCCCATGGGTGAACACGCTGATGCGTGGGCAGCCCGCAAAAATCAGAACCTCTGGGGTGACGTCCCCGATGTGGTCGAGATGCAGTCCGAGGGCGGAGCCGCTGGAGCGGTGCACGGCGCCCTCCAAGCGGGGGCACTGACCACGACCTTCACGGCATCACAGGGCTTGCTCCTGATGGTCCCGAATATGTTCAAGATCGCCGGAGAGCTCACGCCTGCGGTCATCCACGTCGCAGCTCGCTCGGTGGCCGCCCAGGCGCTGTCGATCTTCGGAGATCACTCCGATGTCTACGCGGCCCGGGGCACCGGCTTTGCCATGCTGTGCGCGGGATCGGTGCAAGAGGCCCACGACTTCTCGCTGGTCTCCCACGCGGCGACCCTGCGCACCCGGATCCCGTTCCTGCACTTCTTCGACGGCTTCCGCACGTCCCACGAGATCGCCAAGACCGAACTCCTCGGTGACGACGACATGCGCGCGCTCCTCGATCCCGAGGCCATCGCCGCACACCGCGCCAGGGGTCTGACCCCAGAGAACCCATTCGTTCGGGGCACAGCCCAGAATCCCGATGTCTTCTTCCAGGCTCGCGAGGCGGTCAATCCGTTCTATGAGACCTGCGCCGACACCGTTCAGCAGGTCATGGACGAGCTCGCCGAGCGCACCGGCCGCGCCTACAAGCTGTTCGAATACGAGGGCCATCCCGAAGCCGAGCACGTGCTCGTGATCATGGGCTCCGGTGCCGAGGCTGCCGAAGAGACCGTGAAGTGGAAAGCCGCCCGCGGCGAAAAGGTTGGCGTCGTTAAAGTGCGCCTGTATAGGCCATTCTCGATGACTCATCTGGTCCAGGCCCTCCCGGCGACTACCAAGGTCATCGGCGTGCTCGACCGCACCAAAGAGCCCGGTGCCAGCGGGGAACCGCTCTATCTCGACGTGGTGGCTGCTCTGAACGAGATGCGGCTCTCCGGCGACTCGCGCTTTGCCTCCGATCCTCTGGTGGTCGGCGGGCGCTACGGTCTGTCCTCCAAGGAGTTCACGCCAGCGATGATCAACAGCATCTTCTCGATGCTGGCGGACCGGCCCCTGCGCAACCACTTCACGGTGGGCATCTACGACGACGTGAGCAACCTCTCGCTGCCCTGGGACGCCGACTTCGACATCGAGCCCAGCAACGTGACCCGGGCAGTGTTCTATGGCCTCGGCTCGGACGGAACGGTCGGTGCCAACAAGAACTCGATCAAGATCATCGGCGAGGAAACTGCAAACTACGCCCAGGGTTTCTTCGTCTATGACTCCAAAAAGTCCGGGGCGACGACGATCTCGCATCTGCGCTTTGGACCCGAGCCCATCCAGAGCACCTACCTCATCCAGCAGGCCGGTTTTGTGGGATGCCACCAGTGGGTGTTCCTCGATCAGTTCGATGTGCTCAACCTCGCGGCCCCTGGCGCGACTTTCCTCCTCAACTCTCCGTACGGGCCCGACGAGGTCTGGGACAAGATCAACCGCGACGCCCAGCAGGCGATCATCGACAAGAAGCTGAAGTTCTTCGTGATCGACGGCCATGAAGTCGCGTCTTCGGCGGGAATGGGCCGGCGGACCAACACGGTCATGCAGACCTGCTTCTTTGCACTGTCCGGGGTGATTCCTCGCGACGAGGCCATCGCCCAGATCAAGGCGGCCATCGACAAGACCTACGGAAAGAAGGGCGACCACATCGTGCGCATGAACCATGCGGTGGTCGACCAGGCCCTCAGCCACCTGCACGAGGTCACGGTCCCCTCCGAGGTGACCTCCACTCGAGTCAAGCCACCCGTCGTTCCCCTCGACGCTCCCGACTTCGTTCGCAACGTCACTGCCCGCATCATCGCCCGCCAGGGTGACATGCTCCCAGTGAGCTGCTTCCCCCCCGACGGCACCTGGCCCACCGGCACGACAAAATGGGAAAAACGCACTATCGCCCACGATATTCCGCTCTGGGATGCCAAGCTGTGCATCCAGTGCAACAAGTGCGCGCTGGTCTGCCCTCACGCTGCAATCCGGGTGAAGACCTACGACGAGTCAGCCCTCGCGGACGCCCCCAGCACCTTCTTGCACGCGCCGCTCAAAGGTGGAGAGCTCAAGGGCCAGCCCTACACCGTCCAGGTGGCCCCCGAGGACTGCACGGGATGCACGATGTGCGTGGTGGTCTGTCCGGCCAAGGACAAGTCGAATCCCCGCCATCGAGCGCTGAACATGAAGCCGCTGCTCGAGAACCTCGAGGTGGAGAGGGAGAACTTCAACTTCTTCGTGGACCTGCCCGAGGTCGATCGGACCAAGCTGAAGCGAAACGCCAAGGACACCCAACTCTTTCAGCCGCTCTTCGAGTTCTCGGGTGCCTGCGCGGGCTGCGGTGAGACGCCGTACATCAAGATGCTCACGCAGCTCTTCGGTGACCGCATGCTCATCGCCAACGCCACCGGTTGTTCGTCGATCTACGGCGGAAACCTGCCGACAACGCCCTATTCCAAGAACCCGGATGGGCGTGGTCCAGCGTGGTCCAACTCGCTGTTCGAGGACAATGCCGAGTTCGGGCTTGGGTTCCGAGTGGCCGTCGACCAGATCTCGGCGCGGGCCACGGGCCTGGTGCAGAAGCTCGCATCCAAGCTCGATCCCGAGCTGGTCGAGCACCTCGTTGTTCAAGATCAACACGACGAGGTCGAGCTGGCCGATCAACGCGCTCGCGTCGAGACCTTGCGCGCTCGCCTCGCGGAGATCGAGGGTGCGGACGCCGCCGAGCTGAGCAAGCTCGCCGACTATCTCGTGCGCAAGAGCGTGTGGATCGTCGGTGGCGATGGCTGGGCCTATGACATCGGCTATGGCGGGCTTGACCACGCCCTGGCATCGGGTCGTGACATCAACATCCTGGTGCTCGACACCGAGGTCTATTCCAACACCGGTGGACAGCAGTCCAAGGCCACCCCAATGGCGGCGGTCGCCAAGTTCGCAGCCGGCGGAAAGGGTGTGAACAAGAAGGATCTCGGCTTGTTGGCGATGGCCTATGGCAACGTCTACGTCGCCCAGGTCGCGTTTGGCGCCAAGGATGCCCAGACGGCCCAGGCGCTCATCGAGGCCGAGTCCTATCCGGGACCGTCCCTGGTGATTGCCTACAGCCCCTGCATCGCCCACGGCTACAGCATCGGCAAGGAGGGCATCGGGCAGCAGAAGCTCGCCGTGAACTCGGGCTACTGGCCGCTCTACCGCTTTGACCCGCGCAACGCCGAGCACGGCAAACCGCTGCTCAAGCTCGACAGCAAGGCGCCAAAGGTTCCGGTGAGCGATTTTGCCTACACCGAGGCCCGGTTCCGCATGCTGGTGAAGACCTCGCCGGAGCGCGCCAAGGCGTTGATGGCCGGCGCCCAGAGCTGGGTCGAAGATCGTTTTGAGCGCTACACGGCACTTGCCGCTGCCAAGCCGCCCGAGGGGGGAGAGAACTGATGGACCTGTCGACGACCTACATGGGCCTGGAGCTGCGCTCGCCATTTGTCTTGGGCGCCTCTCCACTCTCGGACAATATCGACACCGTGCGCGAGGCCGAGGATGCCGGTGCTGCCGCGGTGGTCTTGCACTCCCTGTTCATGGAGCAGGTGCTGCGCGAACAGCTTGCCGAGCTGCATCACGTCAGCACTCACCAGGACAGCTACGCCGAGGCGCTCAGCTACTACCCAGCCACCGAGCACATGACCCTGGAGCCCCAGAACTACCTGGAGCAGATTCGGCGCCTGAAGAAGGCCGTCAAGATCCCGGTGATCGCGTCTCTGAACGGATCCACAGCTGGGTACTGGACGCACTACGCGGCCAAGCTCGAGAGCGCTGGCGCCGACGGCATCGAGCTCAACGTCTACCATCTGCCCTTCGATCCCGACGAGGGCCCGGAGTCGGTTGAGCAGCGTCACCTCGACGTGCTCAAGGCGGTGAGAGAGCAGGTCGATATCCCCATTTCGATGAAGATTGGCTACCTGTTCTCGTCGCCCGTGCACTTCGCGAGCCGCCTGGCAGCCGCGGGGGCGGACGGAATCGTCGTCTTCAACCGGATCTTCCATCCGGACATCGACATCGACGAGCTCGAGATCCGTCCGGAGCTGCGGCTGAGTCATCCGGGCATCCTGCGACTGCGGCTGCTCTGGTTGGCGGCGATGTTTGGCAACGTCGACGCCACGCTCATTTGCTCGGGCGGCGTTCAGTCTTCTCGCGACGTGATCAAGGCCGTCATGGCTGGTGCGGACGCGGTGCAGATGACCTCGCTGCTGCTGCGCGAGGGACCGGGGATCATCCGCAAGCTGGAGGCCGAGGTCACTCAGTGGATGGTGGACGGTGAGTACGAGTCGATCCGCCAGATGCACGGCTCCATGAGTCGGTCGCGGTGTCCCGATCCCAAGGCCTATGAGCGCGCAAACTATCTGAGGACGTTACAGATCTGGGATCGCGAGCACTAGACCCAGGGGTCGAGATGTCCAGGAAGCCGCCGGGAAGAGTTGTAGAAGGCCAGAAATCCGAGTTTGTCCAGCAGCATCGAGCGATCATGTCGATCGTCGATCGCATCGCCGGTGATCTCTCCGCCGAAGAGACGAGTGCCGCCCTGCAGGACCTCGCCGGGGTGCTTCCCGGCCACCTCGCCTCCGAAGAGCGGACGGATGGGCTCTTTGACTGGCTCCGCGCCCTCGGTCCCGAGCGGCGAGGGGAGATCGAGGCACTTCGCGCCGAACATGCGGACATCCGGTCGAGGATGGCCGCCGCTCGTCACGCCTTCGACAGCGGCAAGACCGAGGCGGGGCAGGAGCAGGCTGTCTTCCTAGCCTCTGCGTTGCGCAGTCACGAGGCTGTGGAGTCGAAGCTCGTGAAGGAGATCCTGGCTCGTTGAAGATTCAGGCACGACCTCGCTGACATGCCTTGAGGACGGCGTCCTGCATCTCCTGGCTCTCGGCGCCCACGAGGATGCCGGCAGCAAAGCGTAGGAAGTCGGTGTCGGTGACGATGCCCACCAGCTTGGCGCCATCGGTGACGACTGGCAGACAGCCATATTTCTTGTCTCGCAGCACGCGCACCGCCTCGCGAAGAGGCGTGTCAGGGCCCACCGTGGCCACCTTCGCTTGCATCACCATGTGGGCTTGAACCCCCTCTTTCATGCGTCGGTCGGCCGCAGTTGCTTTGTGTAGCGCCGACAGGGAGGTGTGGAGCAGGTCGCTGCGAGTGATCAGGCCTACGAGGTGTCCCTTGGAGTCGACCACGGGAAGATGGCGGATCTTTCGTGACGTCATGAGGTCCTCGGCCAGCGTCAGGTCATCGTCGGCATCCAGGGACACCACGCTGGTCGTCATCAGGTCCTTCACGTACATCCGGCCTCCAGCCCACATCGTACGCTACGAGCTGGGGTCCAGGGCCTCTCGATGCAGAGACGCCTCGTTCGCGGCTTGTTTGGCGCGACCGTCGTGCCCGGCCGCAGAGGCGATCTCGGCGGCGAGCTGCAGACACCGGCCCAGGCGCGTCTCGGGTGCAAAGCGCTTCTCCTGTTGCTCCCGCATGCTTGCGAATGCGGAATCGAAGGCCTCCCAGTCGTCGGCCTGGGCCAAAGCCGGCAAACGCAGGCCGTCGATCTGGGCGGCCAGGATATGGTTGCCATCCGCCTGAACCGCGGATCGAGCGCCGTCCAGCTCGACGAGGGCGGCAGTGTGCTCGCCCATCAGAGACAGCACGCTTCCGACTGCGGCCCGAAGGGGCTGCTGGGCCGCAGATCCGATCGCTGCGGTCTCGGCGTAAGCGGCTCGGTAGCCCTCCAGTGCGAGAGGCAGATCGTCGCGTTCCATCGCCACATCTGCGAGGCCGGAGAGGTTGATGGCCTGCCCGAGGCGGCGCCCTTTTGCCCGGCACAACGCCAGCGCCTCGCGAAACGCCTCTTCGGATCCATCGAGTTTTCCGCGTCGGAGCAGCGCGTGGGCAATGACCGTGAGACACGTGCTGAGCCCTTGCCGCGACGTGGTGTTCTCCGTGAGGGCCGAAGCATCTCGCACGCACTGTTCGGCCTCTTCGATCTGTCCGAGCTGTAGATGGGAGATGGCTATGGAGCCGTACAGATCGATCTGATCTCGGATCGAGGTGTCTTTGGCGACCTGCCCCAGAGCGCGGTTGCCCAGGTCTAGAGCCGGAACGGGCTCGCGGAGGATGTTGTGAACAACCGCGAGCCGCAACAGCGCTGAGATCCGGATTCCAGGCCAGTTGTTGCGATCCGCGAGCTGAAGTCCACGGGCTGCCAGTGCTTTGGATTCCGCAAGTGCACCTATGATGGCGCAGACCCGGGCGCGATAGACGATGAGCTCGGCGCTGCGTCGCCCCGGACGATCCGTGAGAGCGTCCATGGCCAGCCGCGTGAGCTGGAGCGCCTCGTTGTAGCTGCCCCGCCTCCCGGCCTCCCGGGCACCAGCGTGTAGCAGGTCGATGGCGGCGTCGATCTCGCCAGCTGCCAGGGCATGCCGGCCGCCTCTCGCCAGGTTCCCCAACGCGCTCATCGTGGGGAGGACTCGCGCACAAGCCAGGTGAATCGCAGTGAGTCGGCCGCCCTCTTCTGCTCGACGCTCCAGACTCTCGCGGAGCAAGCCGTGGCTGAAGCGTCGGCGTCCGCGCGGGTCCGAGGCGCTGATCAGCCGGCGTCGAACCAGCGCGTCGACCAGATCGTCGGACACGACGATGCCAAGATCACCGCAGGCCTGCGCCCACTCCTCGGGATCGATCTGCATGCCCAGCGCCGCTGCGACCTCGATCGCTGGGCCGTCGTCCTCCGGTCGCTGGGCGAGCAGTCGCTCGATCTGGTGGTCCCAGACGGCGCGGATGTCGGCCGGAAGGTTCATGGTCGCGCCTTCCCGGAGGCGGAAACCGGCATCTCCAGCGACCAGGATCCGGCGGGCCACCCAGTCACCCACCAGCTGCACGGCGAACATCGGGTTGCCGTCGGTGCGTCGCTCGACCTCGAGGGCCAGATCGCCGGAGAGCCCGAGTAGATGGCGGACCAGGGTCGGCCGGTCAGAGGGGTCTAGGGGGCCGACCTCATAGGATGTGAGTGAGCCCTCCAGCTCGGCGATCAAGTCCGCAGCGATGGGCCGATCCGGGAGCAGATCGTCTCGAACTGCGATTGCGATCATGAGGCGCAGATGGGGCTTGTTCGCCAGCAGGTAGGCCGCGAACCGGAGGGCCTCGGGGCCCCACTGTGCGTCGTCGATCCACAAGATCGCGGGGCGGTTCGAGCAGACTCGCTCCACAAAGGTCCCGAGCGCCGCGTTCCGCTCACCGAGTCCGGAGAAGCGAACCAGGGGTCCCGCGGTGTTCTCGGCCGCGGGACTCGCGAGCTCGGTCAGGGCCAGGACCTCGTTTTCTTCTGCTTCTCCGAGCCATCTTCGAGCGCGCACCAGGGTCAGGTCGCGATCGAGACTGTCCGTCGCGAGGTGGCGGGCGACCATGTTTGGCAAGCCCGTGCGCGGACCTGCAAGAGACTCGTGCTCGACCGTGAGGATCGTTGCCGCGCCCAGTTCGTGAGTCCGCTCGCAGAGCCAACGCGCGATTCGGCTCTTTCCTACTCCGGCGGGGCCGCGGAGGATCGCGCCGCAAATCTCACCCGAGACCGCGGCCGTGAGCAGCTTCCAGAGGCCATCTCGTGTGGATTCGCGATTTACGAGGGCGATGTGACGCATGCCGTACAGTCCGAGTCCGGCGCCAACCAAGGAGGGCGGAGGCGGAGGCGGATCGCGTCGCCTCCAAGTCTCGGGAAGGGGAGGGGCCGCATGGCTCTGCCCGCTCGGCAGATGGATGGGGATCTCCACTTCGGTCGTCGGATCGTCCCAGATCAGCGTCATGGGTCCGTCCAGAGTGGGGATCTCCGCCTCGACGGGCTCTAGCTTTCGCACCGTCTTGGTGGGGAGGCCGAGCTGGTTGAAGGCCCAGGCGGCATCGGCTGCTCGCTGGTAGCGATCCCCCGGGCACTTGGCGATGAGATCCCGCAGCCATTGTTCCAGGCCTCTTGGCACGGAAACCACGGGTTTCAAGGCTGGAATGTTCATGTATTTGTGCGCGTTTCGCAGCTCCATCCACGATCGACCCCGGTATGGGGCGTTCCCGCAGACGACGGACCAGAGCAGACAGCCCAGGGCGTACAGGTCGGTCCAGGGTCCGAAGTCGCGCCACTGGCCGTCGAACTGCTCCGGGGACATATAGGCGGGGGTTCCGGACCGATGCTCGGTGGCCTCCTGGAGCCTTCCGAGGTGTGCGAGGCCGAAGTCGGTGAGCTTCACGCCCGGTCTAACGCCGCCGAGCAGGACATTTCCGCCCTTGATGTCCCGGTGGATGACCCCTCGGGCGTGTGCGTGTGCGAGTCCCTCCAGCAAGCCGACGGCGACCTCTCGGACCTGGACCCACTCGAGCTTGCCGCGAAGTGGACTCAGGCAGCCCTCGGTCGCGTGTTCCATCACCAGGTAGGGCGTGCCCGCGTACAGCCCACCGCCGCTCTTGGCTGCGTCTTCCTCCGAGACCTCTCCATAGTCGAGGACCACGATGATGTGCGGATGGGATAGCGCTGCCACGGCGCGAACCTCGGTCCGAAACGACTCGAGGACCCGGGGCGAGTTCAGTCCGCGATCGGAGAGGACCTTGACCGCGACCGCTGCGCCAGAGGCGATGTGTGCACCCGCCCAGACCTCGCCCTGTCCGCCCCGGCCGAGGGGCTTCTCCAGCCGAAATCCGTCGAGGGAGAACGACACGTCAGAAGCATCTTGGAATGGTGAACGAGTCGATGAGCTGACCTTCGCCGTTGTAGGCCTCCATGCTCAGCTCGCAGTAGCTCACGTCGCCGATCATGAAGTTGTAGTCTTTGATCCCGATCTCTTGCAGCTCCCACGGGATGATGTCGTACAAGGTGCGCCCTCCGCCCCCGGTGATCACATAGGTGACGGCACCTGCCTTGTAGGTCGCCCGCGCGTTGCTCAGGATGGGAACCATGCGCTCGTAGTAGTGGTTGTGACCGAGCAAAACCAGCTGTACACCGTGCTTCTCCATCAGGGGTACGATGTTGTACCAGGTCGCTGGGTCGGGAGCACGGGTGGGATGACCCTCGTATGGGGGGCGGTGCCAGGCGACGATCTTCCACGGACGGTCTGTCCTCGCCAGGTCGGCATCCAGCCAGTGCACGATGTCATCGGGGCCATCGAGCTGGAACATCGGCTGCTCGGAGTCCAGGGCGACGTAGTGGATGGGCCCCCAGTCGATGCTGTAGTAGCGCTCCTTGTGCTCTTCCCTCCAAGCGTTCTCCGGCAGGAAGAAGTTGTCGAGGTAGGGCTGGGCGTAGTCGGCCATGTAGTCGTGGTTGCCCGGTGTGGGAAACACGGGGATCTTCGCCCACATCTCCTGGTACGGCTGGAACACGTTGTTGTGGAAGTCCATGTAGCTTCCGGCGCCGTAGGCGTTGTCCCCAGTCGTGAACCACAAGTCGATGTCCGCCTGACGCTCCAGCATCTGATCGCGGATGGCAAGCTGCGACTCGGTGCCCGACCCGTAGTCTCCAAAGGCAAAGAACTTCACCGGCGCGTAAGGGCTCTCCGGTGCGGTGCGGAAGCTGAGTCTTCCGGCCAAATCCTTGTCTCCAACCTGGACTTTGTAGCAGTACTCGGTGCCCGCTTCCAGGTCCGTGAGCTCTGCCCAGTGCAGCGCGAACTGTTGGCCGCCGCTGCCTTCGACGGCTTTCACGAGGCCGTCGACCGTCATGCCGTACGCGTTGTCCGCGCCGTAGTGGAGGTAGCCGTCGCGCTCGTTCATGGGACCTCCCCACGCGATGACGGCCGAGTTGGTGGTGACCGACTGCACATAGGGCCAGCGGATCAGGTCGTCGTCGGAGCCCGGTTCGACACCCACTCCGCAGTCGACGTCTGGCGCGAAGAACGGCCCCGTATCTGGCGGGGAGGGCTCGGGTTCTTCCTGTGGTGGTGGGGTGGGACCACACGCCGCCATGGCGAGGACGCCGATCCAGGGAAGGCGGGACATGCGCCATACTAACCGCCGCCTGTTAGCCGTGATTGCGTGAGCAGTGACGATCCGAGCGATGTTGGCGTGTGGGCGTGGTGGATGCCGCTCCTGGCCATCTCCCTGTCTTCGATTCTCGCTGTCGGCGCCGCCACCTTTGGCGCGCGGATGGTGGTCGATCGACCCCGGTCCCTGTTCTACGACGATATCGAGCCCGTGTGGGAAGGCATCGAGGGCATTGGTCCGCTCGATCCTCGCGCACTACCGAGCTGCCACTACCGTGTCACGACCCTGCACAGAGAGGTGGTGAAGGTAGAGCGGCTCGGCCCCTGGGAGGTCGAGCGAGGCATCGATGGGTGGGCGGTGCTGAAGCTGCATCGGAACTCGACGGGTGTGGTGGAGCGGATTGATGTGTATGACGACGCTGAGCATCTGCTTGCTACCGAGGAGATGCGCCGTGAAGAGGACACCGTCTTTGCAACCACCCCCACCGGTGTGGAGGAGCGAGATCTAGATGCCAAGGGCCGGATCATCCGCATTCGCGAGCGTGGATCGGACGGCAAGATCGCGGCCGCCGCCTCGATCAAGCGGGATGCCGGTGGGCGAGTCATTCAGCGGACGCAGTTCTTCGGAACTGGCCGCATCGAATACGACGCCAGCTACGAGTATGGCGACGACCGCTTTCCAGCTCGGGTCTCGACCGAGCGCGATCGGAGAGCGAACTGCGCAGTGAAGACCACGACTTTCGACGCTGGAGGCCGTCGCGAAGAGGTGAGCTGCTTCGACTCGGAAGAAACGGCGGCCGTTGATCCGGTCAGTGGATGCGAGGTGGCTCGCTACCGGTATCAGGTCGGCACGCGGACTCTGAGCTGCAAGGTCGGCGAAGACACCCGTGTGGACCGCCTGGACTACTGATCGCCTTCGACCAATGTGCGCACGTTCTCCTCGAGTTCTCGCTGGAAGCGCGCGTCGTAGCCGGTCGTTCGCTGGCGAATCGTGCCGTCGGCCTTCACGAAGAAGGTCGTTGGAAGCGTTCTTGCGTCCATCGTCCGCTGTACGGCACCGGTGTTGTCCAGGACCACCGGGAACAAGATCGGGGTGTTCTTCATGAAGCCGCGGGCCGCGCCCACCGACTTGTCGACGTTGACCGCGACGATCTCGAGACCCTTGGACTTGTACTGTTGATAGAGCGCGCCCAGGGCGGGCAGTTCCTTGCGGCAGGGTCCACAGTACGAGGCCCAGAACGTCATGATGAAGGGTTTTCCCTTCAGATCGGCGGATGACATCGTGCCGCCTTCCAGGGTCTTCAGCTCCCAGTCGCGGATCTGATCGCCGATTCGTCCTCCCTCGGCGATCTTCGAGATGGCAGAGTCGGGAAGCTCGCCGCTACAGCAGCGGAAACCAACGGAAGGATCAGCGCTATCGACGGCTAGTGAGTCCTTGAAGTACCCGCAGCGAGCGCTCCCGATGGAGTAGTAGGAGCCGCCCTTGACGGCCGCTTTGTCCGCTGTGACGCCGATCCATTCCTTGGTGAGCCCCTCCAGGTCATAGACCCCTTCTGGGGTGGCGCACTTGGGGTGGTTGCCGGTGATTAGCGGCCTCGGGTCGTCCTTTTTTCGGGACGCCGCGCACCAGGTGGCCTGGGGAAAGGGGCCATAGGGATGTGCGCGGCCGCGGATGGGGTCGTCGGAGAAGCGCCCATCGCGATCGGCGTCGACGGGCTCTTCTCCCGTGCAGGCGACGAGCCACTCTTCCTCGGAGCAAAGGCGCTTTCCGGCGGCTTCGCACGCGTCTCGGGCCTGATACCAGGTGACGTTCGAGGCCGGGTTCACTCCGGGCTTCGAGGCGGCTTTTCCGTTGGTGATGCTGGCCTCGTAGGCGTCGATTTCGAAGAGACCCGCCGGTCCGGAGATGGACACGGTCTCGGGCCCCTTCACCTCGCCGATGATCTCGCCCGCAAGTGGGACATCGAGGAGGACCCGCTCGGTCGGACCCGCCTTCACAGCCTCTATGATCGCGGTGATGACCTCCGTGGGTTGGCCCCCGGAGAAGCGGTGGCCGTTCACGAAGAATGCAGGGGTTCCAGTCACTTTGACCGTGCCACCGATCACGCTGTCGGCCTTGACCTTCGCGATCGGTTCCGGCGTGCGAATGCAGGCGTCGTAGGCCGCCATATCGAGCTTCAGGGCGACCGCGTGGCCGCGGAGATCAGCGGGTTTCAGGTGGGCCTGGTTTGCGTAGGTGCGGTCGTGGAACTCCCAGAACTTGCCCTGGTTGTCGGCGCAGACCGAGGCGATTGCGGCGCCGCAGGCCCAGGGGTGCATGCTCTTGGCGATGCCGGCGTCGTTGCAGGCCTTGTGCATCGGGAAGTGGAACCAGACGAGCTTCACGTCGTCGCGCCCGTCCAGCGCACTGTGAAGGTTGTTTGTGAGGGTCGCGCAGAACGGACACTGGAAGTCTTCGAAAACCGCGATTGTCACTGGGCCGTCTGCGTTTCCACGGACTGGGTGGCCGGCGCTGTCGGGCAGATCGAAGACCTGATCCTGGATGACCACGCGGCGGGTGTCTGGGGCTGGAACAGCCGCGGTCGCCGCCATTGGAGCTGGAGTAGCCGGCTCGGAGGCCTCGAAGACCACTTCGGGAACCGGTGCTTCGGCCGGATCGGGCTCGGGCAGCAGCGCGGTGATGGCGAGTCCGCCAGCGGCGATCAGGGCGACGAGGGCTCCCGGGATCCGGGCGTCGTCAGCGGCGCTTCCGAGCTCCTTGAACGAGGCTAGCGGCCCATCTGGATGAAGGTTGGCGGCCAAGAGCAGGGCGACGAGCGTCGAGGCATCCATGATCAGGCAGTACTGGCAGACCTTCTGGATGTCGAAGGCCATGTGGTAGAGCAGCCACAGCCCGAAGGCCATAGCGGTCGCGCAGAACAGGGTCGAGACTCGGGCAATCGCCTTCCAGTCCCCGATCTTGCCGGCGATTCCCAAGGCGGTGAGAACGGCGAGGCCGGCGAACATCGGAACGGCGGGCGCGCTCGCGGTGACGCCAAAGATCGTGCCCCACTCCGAGGCGAGCACGTCCGAGCAGCCGCCCTCGGGTCCACACAGCGCCCCCGGCGTGAGGAGATGGCCCACGGCGTCGTTGTGGAGCTTGACCAGATACAGCGCCCAGCCCGAGGCGAAGGCACACACGGCGACGAAGAGGTGCGGAACGTACTGCTTCATGGACTCGCGTCGGCCGGAGCTACTGATTGTGAAGCGGCGAGAAGAAGTGGAGATACGCCATCATGACGCCGCGATCGCTGTCGCTGCATCCCTCGAACTTGCCGCGGCTGCTCCCGCTGCTGTTGCGGATCGTGCAGTCTTTGTCGATCTTGCCGACGGAGCTGCCCGAACCATTGCGAATGGTTCCGTCGCTGTCGATGCGGCCGACACTGCTTCCCGAGCTGTTTCGCACCGTGCCGTCCGAGTCGATCTTGCCGATGGAGGACCCGGTGCTGTTTCGCACGGTTCCGTCGTCGAACTTTCCGATCGAGGAGCCCGAGCTGTCCCGGAAGGTTCCGTCGCTGTCGATCTTGCCGATTGAGGAGCCCGAGCTGTTTCGCACGGTCATCGACGAACAGGCGAGGGCGGGGGCCGCAAACAGGAGAGCGATGAGGGCTAGGATACGCATCTGTGACTCCGGGCGAAGACTCAGGTTAGCCAGGTATATGAGCGCACACCAGGACTCCATCGAGCTGGCCAATATCGAGCTCGAGGCGATCGTAGGCATTCTCGACTTCGAGCGAACCACGCCGCAGCCGGTGATCCTGGACCTGAAGCTCTTTGCCGACCTCGACCCCTGCGGGGACTCGGGAGACCTGGCCCTCGGTGTCGACTACGCGACCGTCCTCGCCCAGGTTCGCGCGGTAGTCGAAGAGGGGCGCTGGCGGCTCATCGAGTCCATGGCGCTCGCATTGTGTAGCTTATTCCTGGCCAAGCCCGCGGAGGGGGAATCCCGCGCCGTCGTAGAACGCGTGGACATCCGGATCCGGAAACCGAAGATTCTCGGCGGCATCGCCATCCCTGGGATCCACGTGTCCCGAAGCGCGAACTGGTGCGTCCTGCAGCGCACCGAGCTCGGGGGTGACGCCTATGCGGATCGCCTGGTCCAGCCATCGAGCGGGGGGGCCTGGCGGGTCCACGTCGCCCCGAGCGCGTTCTGGGATCTGCCCCAGCACTGCGCCGCGCTCGTTCTCGCCGGCGAGTTCGACGATCTCTCGGTCGGGAGCCGGATTCCAAGGGGAGGTCGCACGCTCGTCAACATCGGCGAGGGACCGGCGACGGCCCTCGTCCTCGGTAGGCTTCACGAATGAACGGGATCTTCGCCCCTGTCGTCGGCGTCACGGCGTGTAGGGCAGTCCCACGTCGACGATGAGATCGTCGGCGAGCGCCTCCAGCTCCGCGCGCAGCCGGTCGAGGTGTACATCGCCATGGAAGCAGATGATCGCGCTCGCTCGGAAGATCAGGCCCCCCGCCATCGGTGCGGCCGCGTAGTCGGTGTTGAACTGCTCGATGTTGGCACCGCATTCGACCAGCACCTGGCTCACGTCGCGAACGATGCCCTCGCGTTCGGTCCCAGTGATCTCCAAGGCGGTGCATTGAACGGGCTTCAGAGGGATCTTGCCACCCCGCTCGACGACGACAACGAGGCCGTCCCACGCGAGAGCGGTGAGCGCCTCGGTCAGATCGTCGGCGCGCTCTGGTGCAACAGTGACCTTGAGGATGCCGGCGAAGCGCCCTGCAAGCCTGGCCATCCGGCTCTCTTCCCAGTTGGCGCCGTAGTTGGCGACGCAGGCGGAGAGCGTCTTGACGATGCCCGGGCGCTCTGCTCCCGAGAAGGTCACGACCAGGGTTTCATTGTTGGAGGATTGAGGCACCGGCTCTCCGCGACAGCCCCGATAACGGTTCTAGATCGGCCCGGTCCAGGCCAGAGCCCAGAAGGTAGTGGTCAGACCCGCTACGAGCGCTGTTGCCAGCCATCCGTGGCCGATCAGTAGGCGCATTCGCTCGTGATCCTCGAGCCCCGGCCGGTAGTAGTCCTCTTTGGCGGTCGATGCGATGTTCATCAGGAGCCAGGGAGAGCCAAAAAACAGGGCCACAAACACCATAAACCAGGGCAATACGATGAGGAAGCTGAGGTCTGCGAGGTCGATCCAGCCGGCCAAGTCACCGAGAGCGGGGGCGGGCAGGAGCAGGGCCGGCATCGCCCTGACGAGCAGCCACTTGACAGACGCTGGGGGCTCCGCCGCGATCTCGTCCTCGCCCTCGGAGAAACAGACCGGACACGAGAGCCCGGCGCCGGTGTGGTACAGGTTTCCAACCTCGTCTTCGGCGCCGCAGGTCGTGCAGCTCGCCAGCTGTCTGGTGTCGTTGGTGGTCCAGTTGCCAGCGTGGCTCTGGTCGCGCCGGTCCGACATCTGTTTCTCGCGACGGGCGCGTTGCCGGCGTCCCTCTCGGTCCTGGTTCCGAAAGGCACTTCCCACCCCGATCGTCGACATCTGCCCTCCGCCCCAAGAGGATAGACACATGCTCGCCCATTGACAAGTGGCGAACAAAGCCCGTTCGACAGCCAACTCTTGCCGTGTGGCGTCTGGGAGTCTGTGCTCGACGGTCCGCTCGGGCTAAGACGTCCCGAGAGAGGTCACCGGATGATGAGATCGGCCGCCCGTATCGGGTTGTTCGCGTTGCTCGCTGCTTGTGCGGGAGAGTCAGCAGATCCGGACGGGACGAACGCGCAGACCGCGCCAGCGCCTGCTCCGCCCGCCGCGCCTGCCCCGAAACCCGCACCGCCCCCGCCAAAAGCCGCACCTCCGGTGGCTCCTGCCCCTGCGGTAGCGCCCGCCACTGCTCCTGGGGAGACGACGCCCACCGCGGCGGCCCCCGCGAAGCCCGCGCCGGTCGCGAAACCCCCACCCAAGCCGGCGCCCAAGCCGGTGGCCGCTCCTCCTCCGAAGCCGAAGCCTGCCCCGAAACCCGCCCCCAAGGTGCAGACCATCAACACGGGCGACATCGTCGACTCCCTGGAAAAGGGCCTGCGGGACTTTGCCGCCGCCCCGCTCTACGGGCTGTTCTTCGGCGGCATCTACGCCTTCGGCGGCATGCTCATCGTGCTGGCCGCCTCGGCCCTCGACCTGGGCTACATCTCCTACCCCCTGGCGG
>PJEL010000198.1_pt1 | contig 71662 bp, 68 predicted proteins | sample 1853271 | NCBI WGS metagenome assembly PJEL01 (sample SAMN08108733, study PRJNA415343) | Invertebrate metagenome, whole genome shotgun sequencing project. | host: Globobulimina | place: Sweden: Gullmar Fjord | collected 2015-08
TATTAAATATGAAATTCCTGTAGAGGGTGGTTTACCAGTAATGGCATATCCAGCATACAATAACGAAGAGTTGGTAGGTAAATGAACCTGCAAATTTCTGCAGAAAGGGGCATTCACGGATAACCTTCTCATTATTTATGAATAGTTTCCTGTCTTAGTAGTAAGTCGTAAGCTTTTTTGTAGTCAACTGCTGCAAGTTTATATTCTCCCTGCTGTTCGTAAAGCGTGGCAAGCAGGTAGTGAAGTTCAGGACTTCTTGCATGTCGCAGAAGAAGGGCTTTCAGGTCCATCATGGCATCGTTTGCCTGTCCGTCCGCAGCAAGTAATCTCGCATCACAAAGTTGTCCTTCAAATGAATCAGGATCAAGTTCCAGACCTTTACCTAAAACCTGATCAGCCTCTTCAATTTGGCCAAGATCGATCAAAAGACAAGCCAAGAAAATATGAGCCTCGGCCATATCAGTTTTTATTTTCAAAGCCTCTCTAGCTTCTCTGACGGCTTGTTCTGTCATGCCACGGCGGTGCAAAACCTGTCCCATATTAAGATGTCGTCGGGCTAGTTTGATCTCCTCAGGCTCTTCAATAACTTCGGGGTGTAACTCATGTTCGACCATTTCCCTGGTCTTGTCACCCATGAGAATTTCAATCTCTCCCTTAATCATACTTTCCAGATCACGGCTATATCCCATGCCGGCACGAACGGTTCCCTGTCCGTCTACAAGCAATACTGCAGGTAGAACAAAAATTCCTAATTTGCTATAGGCGCTTTGATCATTATCTATAAAAACGGGTCCCTCAAAGCCACTTTGCTTGAGAACGTCATGTATCAGGCTGTCAGTGTCATTCTGGACATTGATAAGCTGTATCAGCTTGTGAGTGACATTCGAAATACCTTCCCAATTCGTCGTCCAAATCCTGGGTTACAGGCGTTATCTAGCCCATGTGAAATTCGTCAGTTAGGGTTATTCATTAATTTGGAAAATGACCCAACGACAGAGCTGAAAAACCGTTCAGTTCGTTTTGATTTTAAAAATACCGATATTTTCAGTTACGGCACAGAGCAGAGATGCTTAGTGGGTAGTGTTGATTTGGTCTATCGTAATTCGTGGAATGAAGTGCGAACACTGAATTTCAGTGGTGAAAACTCGATGTTAGATGCATTGAAAACCGTATTGGGGAAAATGCATCAAGATGCTATTCCACCAGAATCGGTTGATGTGTTCTGTTATAGCAAGCATATGCGCGGTTTAATTCGCAACTTGGTTTATCAGTTGGTCGCTGAGTGCATCGAAATGCGTTTAAAGCCGATAGAACAAGAAAAACGCCGTCGCTTTAAAGCGATTTGTATTGGTGATCAAACTCATGGGCTGTTTTTTGAACGCCGTGGTGTATCAGTGCAGAAATTGGAAAACTCGGTTGATTTTTATAGTTGTATTTCGACCAATAAGCTAACAGGCACGCCCAATGTTGTTATGGGTAAAATGGATGAACCGCATCCGCCTGAAATTGTTGATGCGTATGCGAGTGAAGGTTTAATCCAATTTTTCTTTGAAGATTGCGAAGACGGTTACAATATTTATATTCTTGATGAGACTAATCGTATCGAGATGTATCGCCAGTGCAGTGGTGATAAAGATGAAATGGTGCATGGGGTAAATCGCTTTTACACCTCATCGCAAGATCGCTTTAGCTATAGTGCGAATTTTATTAATTTTAATCTGCCACAATTTTACGAGATTGTGCATACCGATAATGGCGAGTTAAGAGTCATGCCATTCAAAAGCGGACAACAAGCTTCGCGAAGCCCTACAGGTGTTAACCCGCAAGCTTCAAAGATATCTCTATTATCACGCCAGTCTTGATTTTTGTCTGTAGTTAGTTGAAATAATAAGTTTTTATAAAAAAAGCCTTCAGTAATGAAGGCTTTTTTTATCGGAGAAATTGTTGATTATGACCAATCAACAGCCTCGCCTGCGTGAACAGAGCACTCACGTTTAACGAGTGCAAAGAACTCTTCGCCACTGCGAGTACAGCGCCATTCCCCGTTATTGTATTTGAAGTGATACCCACCCGATTTAGATGCCAACCACAGTTCATGCAGCGGTTCTTGGCGGTTAATTACTATCTGGCTGCGGTTCTCAAATTCCAGTGTAAGTACATTCCCTGTTGTCTCAGATTCGATATCTGCACCTGATTCGTCGATGCCTTCTTCGATGATCATCAGTGCATGATCGACCAACTTATGAAATTCAGTGTCATTCATCACATTGCGTCCTATTGCTTTTCCTATTCTTGGTGCGATTATAGAGGGCATTGAAATGATAATCACTGGCTTTCAAAAATGCATAAAGGTTTATTAGTAAGTTTAGTTGTGAGTGTTTTAGCCTTAACTGGCTGTGGACAAAGCGGTGGGCTGTATATGCCTGAAGATACGCCACAGCAAAAAGAGCAACAACAGACACAAACACAGCAAGAATCTCAACAGCAACAATCGCAAGAGCAGCAAGTGCAATTGTAATTATGGCTCATTGATAAAATAACAACGCGACCAGACAGGGAAGAAACAACTTGGATTACTTTAATTATCAACCGAACGGCCAATTGTGGGCTGAAGATATCGCATTAACCGAGCTTGCTGAGCGCTATGGTACGCCATTATATGTGTATTCACGTGCCACGCTTGAGCGTCACTGGAATGCATTCGACCAAGCGGTAACGGATCATCCTCATCTGATTTGCTACGCAGTAAAAGCGAACTCGAATATTGGGGTGCTGAACGTATTAGCACGGTTAGGTTCTGGTTTCGATATTGTCTCTCAAGGTGAACTTGAGCGTGTGATTACCGCGGGTGGTGATCCTGCAAAAGTGGTGTTCTCTGGGGTCGGCAAAACCGCAGTAGAAATGAAGCGTGCGTTAGAGTTGGGTATTAAGTGTTTTAATGTTGAGTCTGAACCTGAGCTTGAACGCTTGAATCAAGTGGCAAGTGAGCTGGGAGTTATTGCACCGATTTCATTGCGTATTAACCCTGATGTTGATGCGCAAACGCACCCTTACATCTCTACAGGCTTGCGTGATAATAAATTCGGTATCTTCTTTGAGCGTGCGGCTGAAGTCTACCGATTGGCACATAGCCTACCTAACTTGAACGTAGTGGGTATGGATTGTCATATTGGTTCTCAGTTAACTAATATCGACCCTTTTATTGATGCGACAGATCGCCTATTGGCCTTGATCGATACCTTGAAAGCAGAAGGTATTGTGATTAAGCACCTTGATGTTGGTGGTGGCTTAGGCGTCACATACAATGAAGAGCAACCGCCGTTGCCGTCTGAGTATGCCTCTGCATTGCTAGCACGTTTAAGTGAGCATTCTGATCTGGAGTTGATCTTTGAGCCGGGTCGCGCCATTGCGGCGAATGCCGGTGTATTATTGACCCGCGTAGAATTTTTAAAGCACACCGATTACAAGAACTTCGCGATTGTCGATGCGGCAATGAATGACTTGATTCGCCCGACCTTGTACCAAGCATGGCAAAATATTGTGCCAGTGGCACCACGTGAAGGTGAAGCTAAAACGTATGATTTGGTTGGCCCTATCTGTGAAACCGGCGATTTCATTGGCAAAGATCGCGAACTATGTCTTGCCCCTGGTGACTTACTCGCGGTGCGTTCAGCGGGTGCTTACGGTTTTGTTATGTCGTCTAACTACAATACTCGTACTCGTGCGGCAGAGATCATGGTCGATGGTAATACCGCTCATGTGGTACGTGAACGTGAAAAGCTTGCAGAACTATGGCAATCTGAACATCTATTACCGTAACCGTTGTACTAATGAATCATAACGAGAAGGAACATCATGCAGATTAATTTTTCCAAAATGCATGGGCTGGGAAATGACTTCATGGTGGTGGATTGTGTCACGCAGAATGTATTTTTTTCGCCTGATGCAATAAGGCGCTTAGCTGATCGTCACCGTGGCATTGGGTTTGACCAGCTATTGGTGGTTGAGCCACCTTATGATCCTGAAACTGATTTCCATTATCGTATTTTTAACGCTGATGGCAGTGAAGTTGAACAGTGTGGCAACGGTGCCCGCTGTTTTGCCCGCTTTGTTTGGATGAAAGGATTAACCAATAAATATCAAGTGGCGGTAAGCACCAAAGCCGGCAAGATGTTATTGAAGTTAGAAAATGATAATCAGGTAACTGTCAATATGGGCGTGCCTGAGTTTGAACCAAGTAAGATCCCTTTTCGCGCTAAGCAGACAGAAAAAACCTACATCATGCGAGTGGGTGAGCGCACTATGTTTTGTGGTGTAGTGAGTATGGGGAATCCGCACTGTGTTACCGTGGTTGATGACTTAGATCTTACTGACGTTGATACTCTAGGGCCATTGATGGAATCTCATGAGCGCTTCCCTGAGCGTGTTAATGCCGGTTTCATGCAAGTGGTATCGCGCAATGAGGTTAAATTACGGGTATACGAACGCGGGGCGGGTGAAACGCAGGCTTGTGGTAGTGGCGCTTGTGCTGCCGTTGCAGTGGGTTACCTTCAAGGTTTACTAGATGAAAATGTCAAAGTTAGTTTACCAGGTGGCGATTTACACATTAGCTGGGCTGGTGAAGGCAAATCACTGTATATGACTGGGCCAGTGGCACATGTTTTTGATGGACAAATAGTATTATGACCGATGCCTCACTACAGGATGATGCAGCGCTACTTCCCGATGCGCCATTGGATGATAAAAAGGTGGCGGAATATTTACTTAGCCACCCTGATTTCTTTGGTAGTAACTCTGAATTGCTGACGCACTTACGTATTCCTCACTCTGAACGTGGTGCGGTCTCGTTGGTCGAGATACAACTTGAACGGTTACGTAACCGTGTACAAGAACTTGAAGGGAATATTGGGAATTTAGTTTCTTTGGCTGCGAAAAATAGCGAGCTATTTTCGGTTTTTTCACTGGCACAGCAAAAACTGTTTCAAACCCATAACATTTACCAAGCGTTAATTGTATTGGATGATCTAAGCACTCAGCTTGGGTTGGAATTCAGTTTGCGTTTGTTTGATAGCCTTGATGAGCAATTATTCTTAGAACGTCGATTATTTGATAACTTCCGTAAATCACGTTTAGTGGCTCGCTCTGTCTATTTAGGGCGGTTACGTAAAGCGGAAGCTGAGTTGTTATTTGAGCAACCACCACAGTTAGGATCGTTTGTGGTGTTGCCGTTAGGTGTCGATCGTCTGATTGGTTCGCTTAGCTTTTCAAGCCCTGATGGCGGTCATTTCCAGCCTGAAATGGATACCATGTTTGTTGAACAATTGGCGTCAGTATTAACCCGTTTGATTCATCACTGGGAATACAGCCGAGAGGTTATCGATTGAGTAGCTTACCAACCGCTTTAGAAAAACCTCTTCAATGTTTCTACGAATATATTCGTAGCGAGCGTGAATTGAGTTTACATACTCAGCAGAATTATAAGCGCCAACTCTCTACAATCGCAGAGCAGCTTGTGTCGTTTGAAGTAACCGATTGGACCATGGTTGATGCTGGCTGGGTACGCCAAATTGCCAGTAAAGGTATGCGTGATGGGCTGAAAGCGAGCAGTATTTCGATGCGACTATCAGCCTTGCGCAGCTTTTTTGACTTTTTAGTACAGCAAGACATATTGAAAGCCAACCCAGCTAAAGGGGTGGCAGCACCACGCAAAGCGCGACCATTACCTAAAAATATTGATGTTGATGAAATGGATCAGCTGCTTAGCGTGAATGAAGATGATCCACTATCTATTCGTGATCGTGCCATGATGGAATTGATGTACGGTGCAGGGTTACGTTTAGCTGAGTTGGTTAGCTTGAATGTGCGTGATATTAGCTTGAGTAAAGGAGATATCCGTGTCATCGGTAAAGGGGACAAAGAACGCATTGTGCCTTTTGCTGGGCTCGCTCGTGAGTGGGTTGCTAACTGGTTAAAAGTACGTGGGTCACTGGCTTCTGGTGATGAGCCAGGTTTGTTTGTGTCGAAATTAGGCACGCGTATCTCGACACGAAACGTGCAGAAAAGAATGGCAGAGTGGGGGCAGAAACAAGCTGTTTCAAGCCACATAAATCCACACAAATTACGTCATAGTTTTGCGACCCATATGCTGGAATCCAGCGGTGATTTGCGTGCGGTGCAAGAACTTCTTGGCCATGCAAATTTATCAACCACGCAAATTTATACCCATCTAGACTTTCAGCATCTGGCTAAAGTGTACGATGAGGCACATCCTCGAGCCAAACGTGGTCGTCGCTAGCCTCTAGCACTGAGCGAGCGTATTTAATATAACGCATAGATAACGTGTAGTTCCCCCACCTTGATTTCAGGGCAGTTGTGTTCTGCCCTTATCGTTTTAGTTTTTGAGGAAGCAGATGCAGTTTTATCGAAACCTTCAGCCGATCAAAGCCCTGACGTTTGATTTAGACGATACGCTTTATGATAATCGTCCGGTTATCGTGCGCGCAGAACAAGCTATGTATGATTGGTTGGCAGAGTATCATCCTTGTAGCCACACCCTCACCAGGCAAGATTGGATGGCATTAAAGCAACATATTGCCATGGCAGATCCAATGCTTAAACACGATGTAACTTTGTGGCGCTATGAGCTGATAAAGATTGGTTTAATGCAATTGGGCTATCGTCTGGCTGATGCTGAAAAAGCCGCTCACCATGGGCTCGAGGTGGTACTTGCTGTACGAAATAACGTCAATGTGCCAGCAGAAACGCATAGGGTACTGAGTGAACTTGCTCAACGCGTGCCTTTATTGGCGATAACGAATGGCAATGTTGATGCGGATAAAATAGGGCTAGGGCAATACTTTTCACGGGTATTAGTGGCAGGCCGTGATGGCTTAGCGAAACCTGCGCCAGATTTGTTTGCTCAAGCAGTGGCATTACTTGGGCTACCCGCTGAGCACATTTTACATGTCGGCGATCATCTAGTGACCGATGTTGGTGGGGCGAAAATGAATGGTTTTCAGGCGTGCTGGTATAACGATCAATTGCGTCAATTGCATTCTGAACCAAGAAGCCGACTGCTCCCTGATATCGAAATCTCTCAATTAGCGCCTTTGCTTACTCTCGTGTCTTGATGTAGAAAAGTAAGTCATAAATCAAGTAACAAAAAGGCGACCATTGTTCGCCTTTTATGGTTTTAGCAATAGAGCAATGTGGCTATTTAATCAAACTGCGTTTAGGTTGGTCGTTACTGATTAGGCGATCAAGTGAAAATAGCCCTGCCCCCCAGAAGATATTCACTAAAATCATCATTCCCCATAGCTGGTGGTCATAAAAGCCTTTTTCCCACAGCAGTGGATAAGAGGCAACGGCGACGATATTAAAGACAAATAAGATTAATGCCATTGGGCGAGTAAATAAACCAAGCGCTAAAAACACCGGTAAAATAAGCTCTGCTGCAGTACCGGAATAAGCCGCTAGTTGCCATGGAATAACAGGTACCTGATACTCATATTCGAATAAATACAGTGTGCTGTCCCAGCTTGAAAACTTCACCATGCCTGATTTAAAGAAGACCCAAGCCACCCATAAACGTGTAAATAACAATAAAAATGGTGTTAATGGCTCAGCGATTTTTTGACCGATATTATCGATACTTCGAATGAAATTCAGCATCATTTATTTCCCTTTGTTTGACAGTGAACATCTGAAAAAATGTGTTGCTGTACTAATTCACTGAGCATTGCGAGCATGGTGTCATCAGCATTATCCAGCGTTTTCTGTTGTTGGCTTAAGGTAACCAGTGCGGTAGCGGCACTATTCGTATTCATTACCAAAATCTGTTTAGCACGGTGCTGGATGATGGCTGACTCAGGTTGATTAATATCGAATTCTTCGAAGTTGTTATTCGTCACCATTTGCCACAAGGTGACCACGGCGTAAGACGAATCAAAGCATAAGGTGAGATGTGGCACTTCAAATTGTAGCGATGAGAAGTCGCTCTCTGCTAACCCTTGCAGTTTGTGGAGTGGAAACGATGAATCGATCGCAGGCTGGTGATTAGCGCGATCAACGCACCATTCTAACGCTGCTAAATCAGCAAGGTATGGAACGGCTTGATGCAATTCGGCAGTCTGGGTAATTGCGTCATCCAGTCCTGCACCATAATGGCTTACGTCCCCTTGTTCGAGGGGGTGAGACAAGACATATTGACGCGCTAATTGGCTAAAGCATTCATCGCCTACGACGGCTTTTATTGCGGGGTAAGTCGCTTCTAAAATTTCAGATAAACTAATAATAAAGTTATTACGGTAGATCTGAATTAACTGCTCTGCAGGAAATTGCCCCCGAACAATTTGATTTGTCACATCACTCTCTTGATAGTGGAGTGCGTCAGAAAATGCTTTTTGCAGATCATGCAGAGAGCGGCTAGGTGGTTGTGATTTGTCCATATTGCGCCTCTTGCATTAAAATTGTGTTGGCTTTATCAGCTTCTGCTAATAACACCGAAAGTTCAGGAATATCTAAATCCCATTCAATCAGCGTGGGTGTGGCACCGTGTTGCTGTATCCAGTGACGGTACATTTGCCATACGGGGTCGCTAACGGGTTTGCTATGGGTATCAATCCAAATTTCGCCATCATCAAACGTCTTTACCATAAAGCCAGCAAGGTGAATTTCTTTTACCGATAATGGATCTAATGCCGCAATGTATTCATTGCTGTCAAAGCCATGATTAAAGGCACTAACATAAATGTTATTAAAGTCGAGCAGTAAGCCACAGCCAGTACGCTGTTGTACGTGATGCAGAAACTCCCATTCTGGAATCGCTGAATGCTGAAAGCTTAAATAACTCGATGGGTTTTCAACCAACAATTGGCGACCGAGAAAATCTTGCACCTGTTCGACTTTGTCACAGAAATTGTTCAGGGCTTCTTCGGTATAAGGGAGTGGCAGTAAATCATTAAAAAACTGCCCGTCGACTGAACTCCAACTGAGATGATCTGAAACCGCAATCGGGTTTACCTCATCAACTAACTGCTTTAGTTGGACAAGGTGATCGCGGTTTAATGGATCTGCTGAGCCCAGTGATAACCCAATACCATGACAACTGATAGGATAATGCTCAGCGATTTGGCGCAATTGTTCTCGCGCCATAGAAGCCGGATTAAAATAGTTTTCACTGTGAATCTCAAACCAGCCAATGTCTGGCTGTTGAGTAATGACTTGAGATACGTGGGGAGAGCGTAAGCCCACCCCAATCATCTGTTGTTGAGACAATACGCTCAATTACTTAGCCCTCTGTAGAACCACCCGCTAGGCGGTCGCATAATCCTTTAGGTACCATCATGAATGCATCTTTTTGACCATCAGTTTTTGATGTGCCAGCACATGAACTGGTTTTGGTTGCACAGTCGTTTTTACCTGCTTTAGCCACGCCGTAGCACTTTTCTTTTTCTTCAGCTGCAACGGCAGATGTTGATGCCACTGTACCCGCAAGGGCAATAAGACCTGAAACAGCAGTAGCTAAAGCAATATTGGTTTTTTTCATGGTGGTTCCTCAAGGTTACTTACGTATTGCTGTGCAATGGCACAGCAATATATTTACTAAGTTGAAAGGTTATGCAGATTCGGTAGAACCACCCGCTAAACGGTCACATAGACCTTTGGGAACCATGATGAAAGCATCTTTTTGACCATCTGCTTTTGCTGTGCCGGCACATGAACTGGTTTTGGTTGCACAGTCATTTTTGCCTGCTTCAGCCACGCCGTAGCACTTTTCTTTTTCATCTGCGGCGATGGCAGATGTTGAAGCGACTGTTCCGGCTAGAGCAATTAAACCTGAAACAGCAGTGGCTAGGGCAATGTTTGTCTTTTTCATAATAAATCCTCTTTAATACGCTGGCTGTTGCTGTAAGTTGCAACGTTTCCTTTGACTTAACTTATTTTGCTATGGCGCCTTAAGCGCTCTCGAAATATAAGAAAGGGTAAACACAGAATTAATTTCACCTTTTTTTAACTTTTTTAAAGATTCATTAATAATTCTGCTCAGAAAAGCATAGAACAAAAATAAACGGGCAAGGTCTTGTGTAATTAAAAGTTATCAAAGCATTCTGAAAATGAGCTGGTATAATCCTCACCATTGTATAAATAACCAGTAGATAGCGATGGACGTTTCACTCCTGTTAGATGGGCTCAACGACAAACAAAGAGAAGCGGTGGCAGCACCGTTAGGAAACCACCTTGTGCTAGCGGGAGCGGGCAGTGGTAAAACCCGAGTGCTCGTTCATCGTATTGCATGGTTAATGCGGATTGAGCAAGCCTCGTCGTACTCGGTCATGTCCGTGACGTTTACCAATAAAGCGGCTGCCGAAATGCGCGGCCGAATTAATGAGTTAATGCAAGGCTCATCGGCGGGTATGTGGAATGGTACATTCCACGGTTTATGCCACCGCATGCTACGTGCGCACTATCTTGATGCGCGCTTACCCGATGATTTCAATATTCTTGATTCTGATGATCAAATGCGTTTGTTACGCCGTTTGATTAAAGCGCAAAACCTTGATGAAAAGCACTGGCCGGCACGCCAAGCGGCGTGGTACATCAACGGTAAAAAAGACGAAGGCTTACGCCCGGCTAATATCGATGCTTTTAACGACCCAGTTGAAAAAACATGGTTGCGTATCTACACCGCGTACCAAGAAGCGTGTGATCGCGCGGGGTTAGTTGATTTTGCCGAATTGCTGCTACGTGCCTTTGAGTTGGTCCGCGACAATAAACATATTCGCGAGCATTACCAAGCGCGTTTCAAGCACATCTTGGTAGACGAATTTCAAGATACCAATAACATTCAGTTTGCATGGCTGCGCTTAATGGCGGGTGTTGATTGTAATGTGATGATCGTCGGTGATGATGATCAGTCGATCTATGGCTGGCGTGGCGCCCAAGTTGAAAACATTCAACGTTTCTTGCGTGATTTTGCCAATGCATCGTCTATTTTCCTTGAGCAAAACTACCGTTCTACTGGCAATATTCTAAATGCTGCCAACGAATTAATTGCCAATAACAATGAACGTATGGGCAAGAAGTTATGGACGGATGGTGAAGAAGGCGAGTTGATCTCGCTATACTCTGCCTTTAATGAATTGGATGAAGCCCGTTTTGCGGTGGGTAAAATTAAGGAATGGCGTAATGAAAAAGGCGGTTCGCTGAACGATACGGCCTTTTTATACCGTAGCAATGCACAATCTCGTGTATTGGAAGAAGCCTTAATTCAAGCGGGTCTACCGTACCGAATTTATGGTGGCATGCGTTTCTTCGAACGTCAGGAAGTGAAAGATTCATTGGCGTATCTACGCTTGATGGCCAACCGAAATGATGACGCCTCTTTTGAGCGAGTGGTGAATACCCCTACGCGTGGCTTGGGCGATCGTACCTTAGAAACCATTCGTTTAGCCGCCCGTGATCGGAGTGTCACTATGTGGCAAGCCAGTGTATTACTGCTTGAAGAGCAAGTGCTGGCAGGCCGTGCTGCGAACTCATTACGCCGTTTCATCGAGTTGGTTAATGCACTGGAAGACGATACGCGAGACTTACCTTTGTTCCAGCAAACGGATGATGTGATCCGTAATTCGGGTTTGCGTGCGATGTACGAGCAAGAAAAAGGCGAAAAAGCCCAAGCTCGTATCGAAAACTTAGAAGAATTAGTAACGGCAACCCGTCAATTTGTTGTGCCAGAAGAAGCGGAAGAGATGACGCCATTAGCAGCATTTCTGTCTCATGCGGCACTAGAAGCTGGCGAAGGTCAGGCCGATGACTTTGAAGACGCGGTGCAGCTAATGACCATGCACAGTGCGAAAGGATTAGAGTTTCCGATTGTCTTCATGGTGGGTGTTGAAGAGGGCATGTTCCCTAGTTCACGCACCACGGAAGAAGTCGGGCGCTTAGAAGAAGAACGTCGCTTGTGTTACGTCGGTATGACCCGTGCAATGAAGAAGTTGTACATTACTTATGCTGAAATGCGCCGTTTATACGGTAAAGATAACTTCCATAAGCCATCACGCTTTATTCGTGAGATTCCAACGGAATTTGTGGAAGAGGTGCGGATGAAGGCACAAGTCTCTCGCCCTGCAAGCAGTGGGCGCTTTAGCCAAACCCAAGTGAATGATAACTTTAATCAAACAGGTTTTAATTTAGGGCAGCGTGTTAGTCACCCTAAATTTGGTGAAGGAACTATCATTAACTTTGAAGGCAGTGGTGCGCAAAGTCGTGTTCAGGTCGCTTTCAATGGTGAAGGTATTAAGTGGTTAGTGACGCAATACGCTAAGCTCGATCCGATGTAATACAGACCGAAATAAAAGAATAGAAAAAGCCCGCTTTGCCAGTTTCTTGTAATAAGAACTGACAAGGTGGGCTTTTTTGTTTTAGGTCTGTGCTTTGTTAGCTAAGTCTTGCTGGTTAGCCAAGGCGCTTACTGAGCAATGACTTTCCCTTCACGGCGTGGGTCAGCTGCGCCCATGAGTGATTTACCGTCAATGCGAATAGCTTGAACACCAGAATTTAACTCTTTCACTTTTACCTTAAAGCCGAGCTGTTCCAGTTTTGGTGCCCATTGTTCAGCGGTTGTGCCTTGCTCTAATTCAAATGCGCCAAAGCGGTTATTCATATTGGGTAAGTTAATGGCTTGCTGAAGGTTTAATCCCCAATCAAGGTGTGCCACTAACGTCTTGGCGACATACCCAATGATTTGGCTACCACCAGGTGAACCAACGGCCATATACGGTTCACCGTCTTTCATCACGATAGTCGGTGCCATCGATGAGCGTGGACGTTTGCCGGGTTCAATCCGATTGGCAATTGGTACACCATCGGCATGACTGCGGAATGAGAAATCCGTTAATTCATTATTGAGCAAGAATCCACGGACCATTAAGCGCGAACCAAAGCCATTTTCAATGGTGGTGGTGATCGACACCATATTGCGGTCTTTATCGACAATCGAAAAATGGCTGGTAGACGGTAACTCGATGGCTTCATCTAACGCGTAGTTCATTGCATGTGACCAAGGTGGCTTACCTGCTGCCGTCGTTGTTAGCGCGGTCTCGCCTTTCAGTAGCGTAGCACGTTGTTCGATATAATCAGTGGCTAATAAGCCCTCGGTAGGCATAGGTACATAATCGCTGTCTGCCATGTACTTCCCACGATCGGCAAAGGCTAAACGAGAAGCGTCACCGAGTAAGCGCCAACTTTGAATGTTCTCTGGGCCCATATCAGCTATGGGATAATGGCTTAGCATGCCCATTATTTGCCCCAAGGTTAATGCCCCTGAGCTGGGTGGCCCCATGCCACATATCGAATATTGACGATAAGGTGCGCAGACGGGTTCACGCTCTTTGACTTGGTAGGTAGCTAAATCCATCGTGTTTAATACACCGGGGTTAGCTTTTGCATCACGTACGGCTTTAACAATATCGTTAGCAATCTTACCGTGGTAAAACGCACTGGCACCTTGGTCGGCGATTAACATTAATGTATTGGCATAAGCGGGATTTTTAAGGTTTTGCCCTGCCTTGATAGGTGAGCCGTCTTGATTAAAGAAGTAAGCTTTGGCTTGTGCAGAACGCTGTAGATACTCCTGATCGTTGACCACTAGCTTGGCCAAACGTGGGCTAACAACAAAGCCTTTTTTAGCCAGATTTATTGCGGGTTCAAAGAGGGTTTTCCACGGTAATTTACCTAAACGCTGGTGGGTATGCTGCAGTAATTTAACAGTACCTGGTGTACCCACTGAACGCCCACCGACAACGGCGTCAAAGAACTGTAATGGTTCGCCTTTATCATCCTGAAATAACCGCGGTGTAACGCCATAAGGTGCAGTTTCTCGACCATCAAATGATGTTAAAGCCTCTTTTTTTGCATCCCAATACATTAAAAATGCACCACCACCAATCCCTGATGACTGTGGTTCAACTAATCCCAATACTAACTGGGTGGCAACCATGGCATCAATGGCATTACCCCCCTGGCGTAGCATTGCTGCTCCAGCTTCACTGGCATAAGGATTAGCAGACGCAATCATCCAGTCAGACCCTTGCACCAAGGTTTGCGTTTTTAAGCCTGTCGCGGCTTCGGGGGCAATACTGTCTGCGCTTTGTTTGGCGAACGCGGGTGTGATGGTGAGGCTAGCGGTTATAAATAACGCTAGGTAAGATGCTTTCCACTGCATATGAGCTCCTTATGTCTGTCTCTCTTGATAGAAGTTCGGCCAATGAACTTCGTAGCGTAGAGAGTGACAGTGCAAAGCGCTAGTGTCTAATTGTTGAGCACTTTTTTGTGCTCATTCTCAATAATTTTCGTGCTTAATTACAACGGTATTTTTACAGCGTAACTATTATATTTTTACAATGTAACTATGATATTCAACAAGATCATACTGCCGATAGTCACAAACAGTACGCCACAGATACCGTCGATATAAGGTGTCCATTGCTGAATTTTTTGTTGTAGACGTTTCCCTGTTAGTAACCACGCCAGCATGGCGAACCATAGAAATGACGTTATCCATAAAATCGCAATTGCGGTTATTTTTCCGGATATCGACATATCAACTGGCACTATGGTCGAGAGTAGGCTGATGAAAAATACTAACGCTTTAGGGTTTAATATATTGGTCGTAAACCCTTTAACGAGCGCTTGTTTACTATTAGCAATAATGCGTTTTGGGGCTGCAACTGTTTCAGTATGTGCTGTGGGGCGAAAAATAGGCGTCAGCACGCTTCTAACAGCACCAATACCCAGCCATAGTAAGTATGACCCCCCAGCGGCTTGCAGTAAGGCAAATAGGGTTGGCTGCTGGTGGATCAATAAGCTGGCGCCAGTCAGGCTTAAAATTGAATGCAATAAAATACCCAGAGACAAGCCCAGTGCGATCGCAATGCCCGTTTGACGCCCGTAACGTCCTGCGTTTTGTACCACTAAGGCAAAATCAGGCCCTGGGCTCATTAGCGCAATAACGTGGACGGTAACTAAGGTAAGTAAAGTGGTGACTTCGTTCATGGTGTCTCGCCGTTTGTATTCGATTGGATCGGTATGTTTTGCAGTATGACGGGGCGTGTTTGAATGCGCTTGTAAAAAAATGACAGCGAAAAGAAAGTACAACGGAAAGAAGAATAGCGATGGTTATAAATTGGATATTGTTATTTTATGTGGGAAGGCGCAATACCGAACGTTTGTTTGAAGGTATTGGCAAAGTGCGCCTGATCATAAAAGCCGACATGATAAGCCACCTCTGTACTGTTAAAACCAGCCCGTAGCAAAGCCATAGCATGCTCTAGGCGTAAACGAGCTAACCAAGCATAAGGTGTAATGCCGGTGGTTTTCTTAAATTGACGCAAGAGTTGCGACGGGCTGAGGTCACACAGTGTTGCCAAGTCATTAAGGCTGATTTTTTGATCAAGATGCGCCATAAAATAATCGCGTAACTGGCGTAAATCTTTGGTTCCCAGCTTCGTGACTGTGTGTTCGGTTACTTTTCCATAGTGGGTTAATAGATAAGAAAAGTATTCTATCGGCAAGCTATCTTTAGCTAGTTGAGACGCCAAAGGATTGTCTAACTGGGTATGTAATTGAGTTAGTTGCTGGAAAAACGGATGATCGGCAATCTTATGTTGTGGGAAACAAAAGAGGGCTTTACCCGATACGGCTTCAGCCTGTTGAGTTAACCAATCAGGGCTAATACTAAAAACTTTAACGCGGTAGCCAGCGCTTTCTTTTGGCTGTCCATCGTGGATTTCATCGGGGGGCATGATCACCATTTGACCCGGCCCTGCTACATGTTTTGCGCCATTGAAAAAATACTGCTGCTGCCCTTGGGTGATTAAGCCCAAATGGTAATCGAGGTGATAATGGCGTTTGAAAGAAAAGCTTTGGTAATGGGCATCAATCAAGTTGATGTCATCAATATTGCTTTTACGATGACTGACTTTATTCATGCGATTGCTCAGTGATGATCGGAAGGTCGGGCTTTTCTATTACAAGTAAACCATAAGTGAAGGGTATGCAGCTTGTAAAAAATTCACAAGCTGCAGAACGAATTAAACAGATTAGGTGGAAGGAGCCACTTTTTTACTGTCGCGATGGCGTTTAATACCGTCAAAGCTGAATAAAATAAGGGCAGCCCAGATAAATATAAACGTCACACCGTTATCGACCGTAAAGGGTTCGCCATATACCAAGACCGCTAATAAGAACATCAAGCTTGGGCCGATATACTGGAAGAAACCCAGCGTGGATAACTTGAGTTTAGTGGCAGCCCCGGTAAAACACAGTAAAGGCAATGTGGTTACAATCCCCGCAGCCACAAGTAATAGATTAAGTTGCAATGGGTTGTCAGCGAGGTTGGCAGTTGGGCTGTCGGTAATAAAGAAAATATAGATGGTTGCCAGCGGCAGCAGTACACAAGTTTCGAGAAATAACCCTGTTTGAGCATCCAAATTAATTTTCTTACGGAGTAAACCATAGCAACCGAAACTACCGGCTAATGCCAACGCAATCCAAGGTAATGAGCCAAATTGAATTAACTGTGCAGCGACACCACATGCGGCTAATGCCACCGCGACCCATTGTAAGGCTCGTAGTCGTTCACCAAGAAAAACCATGCCAAGAATGACATTGAATAAAGGGTTAATAAAATATCCTAGGCTGGCATCCAACATGTAATTGTTATTCACCGCCCAGATGAAAATCATCCAGTTAGTTCCCACCAATAGCGCGGTTACCGTTAGCATTAGCAACATTTTTGGTTTAGCGATCACAGCGCGAATTTTGCCCCACCCTTTACTGAAAAAAATCAATGCAGCTAAAAAGAAGAACGACCAAATAACACGATGGCTTAGAATTTCTAACGGGCTAACATTCTGCAATGCTTTAAAGTAGATAGGAGCAATGCCCCACATCGTATAAGCAGCGAGGGCAAGAATAACCCCGCGTTGTGTTTTTTTGGTTTGTTCTTCCATGGGAGTCCAAATGGTTATTTTATAAAATCAATGAGATTTTCTCAAAAAGTATGCGGAAGCAGTATAAAGCGAGATTCTTTGAAATGGCTACATCTTTATCAATAGATTAAATGATAAACAATGTATCGCAAGCTTAACGGTTCACCTTCTTACTCTGTTTCGTATTTCTTTTCAGATATCTTTTCGGCGTGCTTTCTGCGACTGACAACGTGTTGAGTCGTTCACTTAATAAGCCCATTTAGTATAGAATAGCCCGCCCCCAACATTTTAAGAGTAGGTCTATGTCTTCCAGCAGTACCGCGGTTTGTGAGCCAACGCCCTTAGCGCCAAGTGAGAAAATCTTACAGGATGTGTTTGGCTATCAATCTTTCCGTATTGGTCAGCAGGAAGTGATAGAAGCCGTTGTAGAAGGTCAAGATTGCTTAGTCATCATGCCAACGGGGGGCGGTAAATCGTTGTGTTACCAGATTCCCGCATTAATCATGCCCGGTATTACCTTGGTTATCTCACCGCTTATCTCATTAATGAAAGATCAAGTCGATCAGTTGAATGCCAATGGGGTGGCAGCGGCGTATATCAACTCAACCATGTCGCGTGAAGAAGTGATGGAGACTTTCTTAGCAATGCGAGAGGGGGATTTGAAGTTAGTCTACGTATCGCCTGAACGGGTGTTGATGCGTGATTTTATCGAGCGATTGTATGAAACCCCGTTAAGCATGGTAGCCGTTGATGAAGCGCACTGTGTTTCTCAATGGGGGCATGATTTCCGCCCTGAATATGCCGCATTAGGTACCTTGAAACAACACTTTGAAAACTTGCCGATCATGGCATTGACGGCAACTGCTGATGATACCACCCGTAACGATATTACCAGTCGTCTTGGTCTTACCAATCCTCATGATTATCTCGGTAGTTTTGATCGTCCTAATATTCGTTATACCTTACTTGAAAAGCACAAACCGATGACGCAGCTCACCCGTTACTTAACGGGGGTACGTGGTCAATGTGGGATCGTGTATTGCAATAGTCGTAAACGCGTCGAGCAAATAGCAGAAAAATTGCGTGATAGTGGGGTACGAGCAGCTGCGTATCACGCAGGGCTCGATCATGATGAACGAGGGCGAGTACAAGAAAGCTTTCAACGTGATGATATTCATATTGTGGTTGCTACCGTGGCCTTTGGCATGGGGATCAATAAACCTAACGTCCGCTTTGTCGTGCACTACGATATTCCGCGCAATATCGAGTCGTATTATCAAGAAACCGGGCGGGCAGGGCGTGATGGCTTACCTGCAGAAGCGGTTATGTTTTATGACCCATCAGACTTAGCTTGGTTACGTCGCTGCCTTGATGAAAAAGAAGACGGAGCACAAAAGCAAGTTGAGAGTCATAAGTTAAATGCAATGGGGGCATTTGCCGAAGCGCAAACATGCCGCCGTCAGGTATTGCTGAATTACTTTGGTGAATACCGTGAAGAACCGTGCGGTAACTGTGACATTTGTTTAGACCCACCTAAGCGATTTAATGCGATTGAAGTGGCACAGAAAGCTCTGTCGTGTGTATACCGTGTTAATCAAAGCTTTGGTGTGGGTTACGTGGTGGAAGTGCTGCGTGGCATGCAAAATCAGCGGATACGCGAACATGGGCACGACAAGCTCACAACGTATGGGATTGGACGTGAACATAGCCATGAATATTGGGTCAGTATTTTACGCCAGCTGATCCATCGCGGATTTTTAACTCAAAATATTTTGCGCAGCTCAACCCTACAATTAACCGAAAAAGCGCGCTCAGTATTACGTGCTGAAATTGAGCTAGAGCTAGCGGTTCCTCGGCTTGATGTGGCAGCCCGTAGTGCGAAAAGCGATAAAATGGCCAATCGTCACTATGACAAGAAGCTGTTTGCTAAATTACGTAAGTTACGAAAAGCCATTGCTGATGAAGAGGATTTACCACCTTATGTCGTGTTCAATGATGCAAGCTTAATGGAAATGGCTGAAATTTTACCGACATCTCAAGGTGAAATGTTAGCGATTAATGGCGTTGGGCATCGTAAGCTAGAAAAATACGGCAGTGTTTTTTTAGGGGTGATTGAAGAGCATTTGATGGCAGGGGACAGTGACAGATAAAAAAATACCGGACTATCCGAGTCCGGTAAAAATGCGTTCAAAAAACATAAATAGTTTATGTATTGTTCGCTACAAAACAGCTTGCGTATTTGGTGAGAATATAGATTTTCACCTGTTGCCAGTTCACTGAAAATCGACGGGACGCGTTCTTCAGCAGTGTTAGGCAACAAGGCTATAAAACCATGAATTTACATTGGTAGCTATAGCCTGCTTATGGTTTGATACGCAAAGACACAGTTGGTTACAGGAAACTTACTCTCTGCGTATATATACCCAAGTCACCTCAAAATGAAGTTAAAGGAATAATTATGACGGATTCCACGCCTTTATCAGAACACCTCTTTACGGTACGTGAGCTAGATTTAGCCCATGGTCACCTTTTACTTTCTGGTCCTGATTTCGATTTTGATTCTTTCTCTGACATCGCAGATCAATTACTGGTGTGTATTGATGCACGAGTGATCGAGAAAGAATTGAATGCGGATTTGCACGTGTGGATCATTGATTTTGAAGGCAGTCGTCTATTGTTAAAAGGTGAGCATTACGCCAGCGCACTGTGGATCGAAGCATTGTCATCGGCAGATAATGATGCCCTAGCGTTTATAGCAACACTCTTACCGCGTCAATCAGGGCAGCTGTGCTAATTTAGCCACTAAATAGGTAAAGTAATACTGATAATACAGGCAAACGATTGCTTGGTGTAATTCAACACAACGAGGGTAGGCAAGAATATTGGTTAATGTATAATCGCCGCCTTCGGTCACTGCTGCATGGTATGAGAACCTGTTGACAGTGAAATTTTGGGTTCCCTCTCCCCCAATGACAAAAAGGTCTACTATGACTATATCTCAATTATCTTCAGTACCATCGTTTACTCTGCCACAACAACGTAAAGCCCTTTCTTTTCTGGTGTTATTTCACCTTGTGATCATTGCGTCGAGCAATTATCTGGTGCAGCTACCGTTTACTATTTTTGGCTTTCATACCACTTGGGGAGCGTTTACTTTTCCCTTTATTTTTCTTGCGACGGATCTGACTGTACGTATTTTTGGTGCCACGATGGCGCGGAAAATTATCTTTCGGGTAATGGCACCCTCTTTGGCGGTTTCTTATGTGCTATCGGTGTTGTTCTATCAAGGTGAATATCAAGGGGTGGCACATCTAGGTGAATTTAATCTATTTGTTGCCCGTATCGCGATTGCGAGCTTTATGGCGTATTTGCTTGGGCAGATTTTGGATGTTTCTGTTTTTAATCGCTTGCGTCAAATGAAGCAATGGTGGATAGCGCCAACGTGTTCCACTATTTTCGGTAATGCATTAGATACATTGGCGTTTTTTGCTATTGCATTTTATAACAGCCCAGATGCATTTATGGCTGCTAACTGGACTGAAATCGCGCTGGTGGATTACAGCTTTAAACTGATTATTAGCCTTGGGTTATTTGTACCCGTTTATGGTGTATTGCTGAATTATTTAATTAAGCGTCTAACAGCGGTTAATGTAACGGAGAGTGGGCTAGCGAATCAAAAGCTTAAAACACACTAACCGATAATATAGAATATAAAAGTCGGCTTTGGGTCGGCTTTTTTATACCATTTTTCTGGGTAAGGGAATGAATTCAATGCAAGTACGACAAGCCTCATTGGCAGAAGCCATAATAGTGTTGAATCAGATCAGTGAGTTTGACCATCCTGAAACAGAAGACAGTTTGATGCAGCGTCTTAGTGGGCATGCAAGCTTAATACTGGTTGCCGAGCATGAAGACCGCTTGGTTGGAGTGAAGATTGGTTATCGTCTTTCAGATTCGACCTTCTATAGCTGGTTGGGTGGAGTTGCCCCTGCTGGTCGTCGAATGGGGATTGCTCAAGCCTTGTTAGACGCACAAGAAACATGGGCGATTGAGCAGGGTTATCAGGAAATTAAAGTTAAATCGCGCAACTGTTTTCCGTCTATGCTGATGTTACTTATGAAGAATGAGTACCTCATTGAAAATATTGAAAAAAAAGACAGAGTTGCTGATTACCGAATCTATTTTTCAAAGTTACTGACTAAGAAAAAAGAGTCTAAATGAAAATAATTCTCAATAAGTACTTGCAACTCAAGTGAGAATGGTTATTATTAACAGGCACTCAGGTGAGAGGGGAAACAAATTACCTCTTAGTTGAAGGCACGACATTGCTCACATTGCTTCCAGTGTACTTCGGCGACGGTTGAGTGTTTTTAGTGTAGGGCTAGAAACATGCAACACTTCTGCTGAGCGGCGACTACCTCCTGATTATCAGGTTTTCTTAATTTTAAGAGAAAAGGTAGCGTCGCTTTTTCTTTTCTAGCGTTAAGCCAGCTGTACTAAATGCTTCACCAGCTTATTGATCCCACTTGCAGCCTCAGAAATACTTCCCGCCAACATGTAAGCCGGTGTTGTCAGCAGACGGCGCTTTTGATCCAATACAAAATCATCCACAGGGCAATCAATATGCTCACCACCCATCGCATTAAATGCTTTGGCGGTTTCAGGATCGGTCCCAATTGTACCTTTTGCTCCTGGCCCATAGATCGCGGGGATCATGGTTGGTGCGATACATAAATACGCCGCAGGTTTTTCTTCTTGGGCAAAAGCTTGGCAAACTTTTTTAACATCTGGGTTGATCTCGCATTCCGCCCCTTTGATAGCAAAATTAGACAGGTTTTTTGCCGCTCCAAAGCCACCAGGGATCAATAGCGCATCATACTCAATGGGCTTTAGGTTCACGATGTCTTCAATGTTACCACGAGCAATACGGGCAGCTTCGATCAATACATTACGCGTTTCTGTTGTTTCTTCACCTGTTAGGTGGTTAATCACATGGTATTGATCAATATTCGGGGCAAAACAATGCCAACTCGCCCCTTCTTGCTCGATTGCCAACAAGGCTAAAACGGTTTCATGTATTTCAGCACCATCAAATACGCCAGAGCCGCTTAAAATAACTGCAATTTTCTTCATTTTGGCTTCCTTCCTAAACAAAATAGACTGTTTTTACTTTAGCATATGGTTATTTTCGAGCGATCTGTTAACTTTTTCCACAATTAATGATCATTTTAAGATCTGGGATCGTTTTTTGCAGTTGAGGTTAACCTGTTGATTTTAATTGCTTTAGAAGTGTTGTTTTGATTGTTAAAAAAGATTAATCAGATTTGTAAAATTAGATACTAACAAAGTTATCCACAGATTATGGTGTGTAAGTGGAAAACATCAGTTAACACTTGTCGTCTCTCATGGCATTCTAGTGTCTTACACCACAGTTTTTGATTTTTCAGTGTTGAGCATGCCAAAATCTGTGCGATGTGGCACTTTTTAATCTTTCATCCCCCGGATATAAGAATATCTCTATGGCAACTATCCCAGAAAATCCACTCATCCTAATTGATGGATCGTCTTATCTTTACCGTGCTTATCATGCCGCGCCTAATTTCACTAACTCAGACGGTGAGCCGACGGGTGCAGTATATGGCGTGGTAAACATGCTACGCAGTTTATTACGTCAATTTTCGACTGAACATATTGCAGTGATCTTCGATGCGAAAGGCAAAACATTCCGAGATGATATCTATCCGGAATATAAGGCAAATCGCCCTCCGATGCCTGATGATCTTCGAGGTCAGATTGAACCATTGCATGCCGTGATCAAAGCAATGGGCTTACCGTTGATAGCGATTTCAGGTGTTGAAGCGGATGATGTGATCGGAACATTGGCAACGCAGGCATCAAAAGCGGGTATGCCAGTACTGATTAGTACTGGCGATAAAGATATGGCACAGCTGGTTGATGAAAATGTCACGCTGATCAATACCATGACTGATGTGGTGATGGATCCTGCTGGGGTCGTGGAGAAGTTTGGGATCGGCCCTGAGTTGATTATCGACTATCTTGCACTGATGGGAGATAAAGTTGATAACATTCCTGGAGTGCCAGGGGTCGGTGAAAAAACAGCAAAAGCATTGCTAACGGGTGTTGGTGGTCTTGATGCTATTTATGACAATTTAGACGCTATTCCTGCACTTGGTTTTCGCGGTTCTAAAACCATGCCTAAAAAGTTGGCTGATAACAAAGAAGCGGCTTATATGTCGTATGAGCTTGCAACCATCAAATTGGATGTAGAGCTAGACAGTGCACCGCATGAACTGTTGAAGACTGAACCTGATACTGATGAGCTAACCAGTCTATTTGGTAAACTACAGTTCCGTCGTTGGTTATCTGAAATGCTAGACGGTAGCGACGGTAAAATCGTGGCTGACGAGAAAGCGTCAGAGCCTACAGAAAAGAAAGTGGTCGCTCCAACGATTGATCGCAGCGGTTACGAAACTATTCTCGATGAAGCAAGCTTTAATGCGTGGTTAGCGACGCTAACTGCAGCAGATGTTGTCGCTTTTGATACAGAAACTGACGGCCTTGATTACATGACGGCTAATTTAGTTGGTGTATCATTTGCTGTCGAAGAAGGGAAAGCGGCTTACGTGCCCGTTGCGCATGATTATCTTGATGCGCCGGAACAGCTTGATCGTGATTGGGTACTTGCTCAGCTAAAACCGTTACTTGAAGATCCTGCTCAAAATAAAGTCGGTCAAAACCTAAAATTTGATATGAGCATCTTGGCACGTTACGACATTAATATGCAGGGTATCAAATATGACACCATGCTTGAGTCATACGTGTTCAATAGTGTGGTTGGCCGTCATGATATGGATAGCCTAGCACTGCGTTACCTAGAACATAAAAATATCAGTTTTGAAGAAGTTGCCGGTAAAGGTAAAAAGCAATTAACGTTTAATCAAATTGATTTAGATGTTGCTGGGCCTTATGCCGCTGAAGATGCTGATATTACGCTGCGCTTACATAATTTATTGAACGAAAAAGTTGAATCTGATGAGCAGCTAAAGTCTGTATTTGAAGATATTGAAATGCCGCTGGTGCCCGTACTGTCTCGCATTGAGCGTACTGGTGTATTAATCGATAGCATGCTATTGAGTGCCCAATCGACAGAAATTGCTGCGCGTCTTGATGAATTAGAAACCAAAGCGTACGAAATTGCAGAACAAGAGTTTAACTTAAGTTCGCCGAAGCAGCTGCAAGCTATCTTGTTTGAAAAGATGGGTTTACCCATTTTGAAAAAGACCCCGTCTGGTGCGCCTTCGACTAATGAAGAAGTACTTCAAGAACTGGCGTTAGATTACCCATTACCGAAGATACTTTTAGAATACCGTGGCTTAGCTAAGCTGAAATCTACCTATACTGATAAGTTACCTAAGATGGTGAATCCGTCGACTGGGCGAGTACATACTTCATACCATCAAGCGGTAACCGCAACGGGACGTTTATCTTCTAGCGATCCTAACTTACAGAATATCCCGGTCCGTAATGCTGAAGGGCGTCGTATTCGCCAGGCATTTATTGCCCCTGCAGGCTATAAGATCCTTGCTGTCGATTACTCGCAAATCGAGTTACGTATTATGGCGCATTTATCGGGAGATAAAGCGTTATTAGAAGCCTTTAAACAAGGCAAAGATATTCACGCAGCAACCGCAGCAGAAATCCTAGGCTTACCGATTGAATCAGTTACCACTGAACAACGTCGTCGAGCTAAAGCGATTAACTTTGGTTTGATTTATGGCATGAGTGCGTTTGGTCTTGCTAAGCAATTGGATATGGGACGTAATGAAGCACAAGACTATATGAATGTGTATTTTGAACGTTACCCTGGCGTGTTGGAATATATGGAAAGCACCCGAATTCATGCGAGTGAGCAAGGGTATGTTGAAACCTTGTTTGGACGACGTTTGTACTTACCTGATATTAAATCTCGTAATGGTATACGTCGTAAAGCGGCAGAACGTGCAGCAATCAATGCGCCGATGCAAGGAACCGCTGCTGATATTATCAAACGTGCGATGGTATTGGTTGATGAGTGGGTTGAACAACAAGAGACAGGGCGTGTTCGTCTATTAATGCAAGTACATGACGAACTTGTTTTTGAAGTACAAGAATCTGAGTTGGACGCTGTCTCTGCTGATGTACGTCGCTTAATGGAACTAGCGGCTGAATTAGATGTGCCTCTGATTGCAGATACTGGGTCTGGTAACAACTGGGATGAGGCGCACTAGCGTTTTTAATCCCTTTTAATCATGATACAACGATGAGAGTCAGCCTAGTGCTGGCTTTTTTTTTAATGATTAATTAATCGTAATTAAAAATCATTATTAAAATTTAGTTACCAATTTATGAAAAAAAACTACAATTTTCACTTTTCTTATCTGCTCAATTGATATACAGTTAATGACGTAGGGTACAGAGGTAAGATGTTCTATCTTTCAGACCTTTTGTTTCACGTTATTGGATTTGGCTGATTCAGCCGCCCTGGTCGATTGACCAGGGCGTTTTTTCTTCTAAGCTACTATAAACCCTCATACCTTGTTTCTCATATTTTTAAATATCCCCACATTATTATATTTCTGACTGTTGTTCTTTCTTTGTATTTAGCATCTGTACTAAAAACAATCGAATGATTATAAAAGAGCTATTCTTTACTCTAATTGTTAAAATTATCTTTTAAATTAATATATTAGGTTAGAACGGTAAAAATGGTTTTTATTTCTCCAATTTGTCACATGCATATTTTAGAGTAATTACTTTAAAAAAGATTTAGAGCAGGTATAATGAGCACAGCTTCTTGTTCATATTTGTTATTGTTTACGGGCTTTATGCCAATGAACTTGTACATTCATGAAATAACCATCCTTTTCATTGAGGGTGGTTTTTTTTTGTCTGTTTGTTCGTATTGTAATTAAATTCCGAAATAAATATGTTTAAGCGATATCAAGCAAACTTAATTCCCATTAAGAATAATGATTGAGTGAAGTCTATAAATAGAGAGAATACGGGGAAAGGACGTTACTGGTGTCAGTTATTTCGTTTATATCAGTGGTGAAAAAACGCACAAAATGTGGATAAAGAACTTGCGTTGAGTTAGGAAATCATTGATGCTTTCTGGATAAATATAAAAAAGCTCCTATTTCTCTCCCGTTGCCCCACCAGAAGGTGGGGAATTTTTATGGCCCCTTCCTTGGAGCCATAAACAGACGTCGTGCTCTATTAACGAGTGATATTTACTCGATTAATCATCGCTTTTATCTGATAACGTTTCACCAGTGTATGCCTCGCCATTTTCAGCAGCGGCAAGCATTAGTTGGCGCTCTAGTTCTGGTCCAAACCATGTATCTAGTTTACGACGAACTTGATCAAGTCCAATTCCCTTCAATGAAGAAAACAGCTCAATTTGTACATCACCACCAAAAGACTTTGATGACTCACGTACTTTTAGTAATTGCGCTTTACGTGCGCCGCTTTTCATTTTGTCGGCTTTCGTTAAGAGCACTAATACTGGAAGGCGGCTTTCGATCGCCCAAAAAATCATTTGTTGGTCGAGATCTTTCATTGGGTGGCGGATATCCATTAATACCACCAAGCCTTTTAGGCACTCACGTTTTTGTAGGTATTCACCTAACGCTTTCTGCCATTTAATCTTCAGTTCTAGTGGTACTTGAGCAAAACCATAACCTGGTAAATCGATTAGGTTACAACCTTGAGTCACTTCGAACATGTTAATTAATTGTGTACGGCCTGGTGTTTTAGAGGTACGCGCTAGACCTTTTTGATCTGTAATGCGGTTAAGTGCACTTGACTTACCTGCATTGGAGCGGCCAGCAAATGCGATCTCAACGCCTGTGTCTTGTGGCAAGTGACGAATATCAGGTGCACTTGTGATGAATCCGGTATTTCTGTAGTTGAGAGGTTGATTCACTGTTAACTCCGTCAAGTCTTCATGTAGTAGACTGATTACTTTTATGTAAAATTGTGTAAAATGTACCAAAACCGTGCTTGGTTTGTGGTCGCATTGTATACCATGTAACTGAGCATTACTTGTGGTACTGGAAGCTCTATAATTATAAACGGAATGTCATGAAGAAATTAGCACTTATATTGGCTCTTCTTGCCAGTTGCTCAGTCTGGGCTCAAGGAGACGCAGAAGCTGGAAAAGCAAAAGCTGCAACATGCGCAGCTTGCCATGGCGCAGATGGTAATAGCATTATGGCGCAATATCCTAAAATTGCAGGACAACACCCTGGTTATATCGAAAAACAACTTAAAGAATTTAAGTTAGCAATGACCACAGGTGGCACACAAGGACGTAATGATCCTGTTATGGGAGGCATGGTAATGGCATTGTCTGAAGAAGATATGTCTGACCTTGCTGCTTATTTCTCTTCATTACCTATCTCTGAGAATGTTACGCCAGAATCTTCAATTGAAGTGGGTAAGCAGTTGTATAACGTAGGTGATGCCGAACGCGGCATTGCTTCATGTACTGCTTGTCATGGCCCCCGAGGTAACGGTACTAGCTTATCAGGATTCCCTAAAATCTCTGGTCAAAATGCTGAGTACATTAAGTTACAGCTAGAGAAGTTTCGCTCTGCTCAGCGTAACAACGACATGAACTCGATGATGCGTTCAGTCGCGGCAAAACTATCAGATGACGAAATCACTTCATTATCTCAATATGTTGGTGGTTTACACTAAGTACTCGTATTCCAGTATTGGTCAATGAAAAAGGCGGCTTAGGCTGCCTTTTTCTTTATGTCTTCTTTATTAAAGCTAAGTATGTAGACCACATATGCAGAAACTGCAAGTTAGTAACGAAAATTTATTATTTTAGAGCTTAAATCGTAGAACACTGAGAGGCGTGTGCGAGATCCGCTATTCGTGATAGCCCATCTAGATGATAAAGACGGTGGGTTTGAATGACTATTTCAAAAGTATCAGGCAGTTAGTTCTATTGAAATAATATTACAAAAAAATGCTAAGAGCTGCCTTGTTGAATGAATCCTGAATGGGCGTAAAGTATACCTTGTCGACAGGGAATACGACGAAGGATTGGGAAGCGCCAGGATGGCATGAGCATGATGCTCGAAGGATACACAGGATGTCTGGCGAGGAAGCCGGGTAGTTCGCAAGATGCGTAGGATTGTCATGGTTGACACTTACGGAAAAGATTTCTGTTGATACACAACAGAAAATAGGTGCATGAAGGATTGTGTGCCCACATGGATGGTGACATTGGTTATCAGGAAGATAACACGCTTAATGGATAGCCAGTTCAGGATGAACTGTTTTAACATGGATTGTAGCAAGGAAGACGAAAATTCATCAGGATGATGAAGAACAACAACGTCTTGCAAGGAAAGCACAAATAACAAACGGATTATTGTCTAACCAGATCTTTACAGCTGGTTATGGGCAGACTAGACAGGATTTAGCCATATTATGGCAACCTTATAGAGCGACAGGTTTATACCTGTCGCTTTTTTCTTTATTAGCTTTCTGTTATGTTTCGCCTTCATTTTTCGATGGCTAAGCAATGCAGACATTTCTGCTATGCAATGACCTCTCGGTCAGTGAAATTAAAAATCATTTATAATCAACATGAAACTGTCTAAACAATGACGGCTATTCTTATTGTTATTAGCACGTAGTGTTTCTTTTTCGACGTACTGATAAAGCCAGAAGCTGATAGATTGGTATTCGGTTATACCCTTGATCTTACATTCTCCATAATGTTGGTCGATATAGGGTATAATGTGGCGATATATGACTCATATTTTGCTCATGAACCTAAAGTATTAGTAAGGCATGAAGCTTTACTATTGGTACGGAAGCGATTGAACATTTTATACGCCTGCAAAGGAATGGGGGCTGCTACTTAGCATAATACACACTAGCAGAAAGCTAGAATGAATGACTAAGCTGGCAATAGATGCAGATGCCTTTGCGCAATAGCATTACAAATACGATCCAACTTACATGCACTTTTTCAGCCAAAATACCGTTTATTCTTTAGTAAACAGTAATGGCTCGGAAGTTGATTTTGTTGGTAATGATGTGATTTTGCTGAGGAAGACCCAGTAATGACCCGTAAAAAAAGAAGTCGCAGTGTAGGATCTGAAGGTCCTGCAGTGTACCGCGAGAAATCAACAACACAGGTTGATGTTGAAGCACGCAAAAGCCAGAAAGATAAAAAACGTAAAGGTTTGAAGTCTGGTAACCGTAACGCAGAAGCTTTGGATCCAAAGCATTACGCGAACGGTCAAAAGAAAGACCCACGTTTAGGCAGTAAGAAACCGATCCCATTAGTGGTTGAGAAAAAACCAACAACCAAGAAAGAGCGTCGCTTAAGCGCCGAGCAAGAATTGGATATGTTGGAAAATGATGCACAATTAATGGTGTTATTAGATCGTATTGAAGCGGGCGAGAAGCTAGGCGCTGGTTTACAGAAGCAAGTGGATCAAAAGCTAGACCGTATCGAGCATCTAATGGGCCGTTTAGGCTTACTTGAAGTTGAAGAGCCAGAAGTCACCGAAGAAGCACCTGTACGTAAAGGTGCTAAAACCGATGAAGATTTACTTGATCAGTTTGAAAATATGGATCTAGATTCTTTCGGTAAGGAGTAACCGTTGCAGGATATGACGCTTTGGTTAGGCTTGGGCGGCAGTATTATTGCCGCGCTCGCTATATATGCAGGCTATTTGTTGTTTAAGGTATATCAGCAGCATCAGCAGCATAAAGCTTTCTTGAAGCGTGCTGCGCTTCAGCAAGCAGAGCAAATAAAAATGCGTAATACCAATATTATGGATAGCGTATTTATTATTGCTGATGCCGGAAAACAAGAACAATGTGACATGTCAGAAGTAACCATTCGTTTATATAAACTGATGGAAGTATTACAAGCTGAACAACACATTGATTTTGCCAGCAAGTTCCCAGCGATGTTTGAGCTTTATCATGTTGTAAAAGACATGCCACGTGGTGATGCCCGTAATATGATTCAAAAGAAAGAGCGCATGAAGCTCGATCTAGAACGTATGAAAGCAGAAGCGCGACTACAAGATACAATTAAGTTAGAGCTCGACGATATCCTGTTAATGAAATCATAATGGGTGGCCAGTCTACCTATTATTGAGTATTCACCATCTAGGTCATTTGATCTAGGTGGTATTTTCCTCGACCAAGAACTAGTAAGTGTTCTACATCTTTCTTGAGTGTGGCACACTGATCATCGAATTTATTCCCCCTTACAAATAGTGGAAGTACGTCATGTCAAATGAGCAGATTATTTGGGATCAAGCACTGATAGAAAAGTATAACTACTCAGGTCCTCGTTATACTTCTTATCCAACCGCTCTTGAATTTCATGAAGCCTTTACTCCTGCAGAATTTGATATGGCTTGTGCGCAGTATCCCGATCGCAAGCTTTCGCTTTATATTCATATCCCGTTCTGTCATAAGCTTTGTTATTACTGTGGTTGTAATAAGATAATTACCCGCCATCAACATAAGGCCGATCAGTACCTTGATGCTTTAGAGCAAGAGATACGTCAACGTGCCTCTCTGTTAGGTGATCGCCAAGTAAGCCAGTTGCATTGGGGTGGCGGAACACCAACGTTCTTAACTAAGAAGCAAGCTAGCCGTTTGATGGCACTGTTACGTGACCAGTTTTCATTTGATGCTGATGCTGAAATTAGTATTGAAGTAGACCCGCGTGAAATTGAATTGGATATGCTTGATCACTTGCGTAGCGAAGGTTTCAACCGTTTAAGCATTGGTGTTCAAGATTTTAATAAAGAAGTGCAAAAGCTGGTTAACCGCGAGCAAGATGAAGACTTTATTATTGCCATGGTACAGCGCGCTAAAGAGTTAGGTTTTCGTTCGACGAATCTTGATTTGATTTATGGTTTGCCGAAACAAAACCGTGAACTATTTGCCGAGACATTACAGCAAGTACTGAAGATGAAGCCTGGGCGCTTATCGGTATTTAATTACGCGCACATGCCAAGTTTATTTGCTGCTCAACGTAAAATTAAAGATGACCAGCTGCCATCAGCGAATGAGAAGTTAGGTATTCTACAAGATACCATTGCCACGTTAACGGGTGCTGGTTATCAGTTTATTGGTATGGATCACTTTGCTTTACCTGATGATGAGTTAGCTGTTGCTCAGCGTAATGGTGTTCTTCACCGTAATTTCCAAGGTTATGCGACACAAGGCGATTGTGATTTATTAGGTATGGGTGTTTCAGCAATCTCAATGATTGGTGACTGCTACGCTCAAAACCAGAAAGAGCTGAAAACCTACTATTCGAATGTACAAGAAAAGCGCCAAGCATTGTGGAAAGGAGTATCTCTTGATGCCGATGATTTGCTGCGCCGTGAAGTGATTAAAGCGTTAATTTGTAACTTCCAGCTTGATATGAATGATATTGAGCAGCGATTCAATTTAACGTTTAATGAATACTTTGCTGAAGATCTCGGTTTGCTTAAAACCTTTATCAATGATGAATTGGTTACCATTGATGGCCAATTTATTCATGTTGAGCTTAAAGGTCGTTTACTGATCCGTAATATCTGTATGTGCTTTGATAAGTACTTGCGTGACCGAGCACGTCAGCAGCAATTCTCTCGCGTTATCTAATATAGCTTAACGCTAAAAAAAGCCCTCATATTCAAAGTTAATGATCAGCATTAATTTTGAGTATGAGGGCTTTTTAATGGTGAAGTTTACCTTCACCATTAATGAATTTAGCGTTGTGCGGCTTTATCTTTTAGCTGTTGTTTTTCAGCATCAGATAAGAAAGCCAGTTCTAGGCCGTTAATCTGCGCCTGACGAATTTGCTCTTGAGTCAGACCGACTTTCGGTGCTGCTACTTCATATTCGTGAGGAAGCTCGATACCTTCGACCGCAGGATCATCGGTATTTAGACATGCCAAAATACCATGTTCTAAAAACTGCTTAACTGGGTGAGAGGCAAATGATTCAACGGTACTCGTTTGAATATTTGATGTTAGGCAAGATTCAATACCAATCTTGTTCGCGGCTAGATAATCCATCAGTTTTGGATCATGTACCGCTTTAACCCCGTGACCGATACGCACTGCACCAAGCTCTTGAATAGCTTGCCACATACTTTCAGGTCCTGCTGCTTCACCTGCGTGAACCGTAACACGTAGACCAGCATCACGTACTTGAGTGAAGTGTTTGATAAAGCGATCACCAGGTTGGCCTAATTCATCACCAGCCAGATCAATTGCCACTAACTTATCTTTTTGCGTAAGCAATCCGTCAAGCTCTTGCTGACAAGCCTCTTGACCAAAAGTACGGCTAAGGATACCGATTAAGTTAGCTTGAATACCGAAATCTCGACAGCCTGCCGCGACACCATCAACGACGGCTTCCACGACACCAGCGATCGGTAGGTTATGTTTCATTGCCATGTAATAAGGCGAAAAACGTAGCTCGGCGTAATCAATCTGTGCATTCAGCGCATCTTCAACGTTTTCGTAGGCAACACGTCGACATGCTTCAAGGTCACCAAGAACAGCTACACCCCAATCGAGCTTAGAGAGGAAAGCCACTAAGCTTGGCTCTGCTTCAACGATCTGCACATGAGGGCGTAACCCTTCAAGATCCGTTGCAGGCAAGGCCATTCCAAATTTCTGACCTAAGTCTAAAATGGTTTGGATGCGGATATTACCATCCAAATGGCGGTGAAGGTCGGTAAGGGGAAGCTGCTTCGTAATCATAATTATTGGTGTCCCGATAAAAACTGGTGTGTAAGTATACGCAAAGAACAAATGACTATCATTATAGTCTGAGTGAATATTCGTTGATGTGAGTAGAAACTGTATTGATGTTTACTGTATCTGTTGATTTATTATTATTTTCATCAATGATTGCAGGCAAGGCATAAACGCTAATAAAAAAACCTATCTGATTGCTCAAATAGGTTTTTAAAATGGGAATGCAGAGTAAAGCTAAGCATGATGACGTAGATTACGCCCTACGATTAATCTGATGATATATTCAGCTCTTTGAGTTTACGGGTTAAGGTGTTTCTGCCCCAGCCAAGTAGCTTGGCGGCTTCTTGTTTATGGCCATGGGTGTGTTCCAGTGCCGTTTCGAGCAAGATTTTTTCAAATTCTGGTAACGCTTCGCCAAGTAAATTGTCGTTGCCTTGTTGAAGTGCTGTTCTTGCCCAGCATTGCAAAGAATGATGCCAGTGTGAATCCGTTGGTTCACCATTGATGAGCGTAGGGGCTTCTAGTAGCTCGGGCGGGAGATCGGAAGGCAGTATTTCATTACCACTTGCCATCACGGTTAACCAGCGACAGGTATTTTCTAATTGCCTAACATTACCCGGCCAATTGAGATTCGTGATCACATCAACAGTATCTGGATGCAATGTTTTCACTTCAACGGCTAGTTCATCTGACGCCCGTTGTAAAAAGTGTCGTGTCAATTGTGGTATGTCTTGGCGGCGATCTTTTAATGAAGGGATATGCACCCGAATAACATTTAAACGGTGGAATAAATCTTCTCGGAATCCGCCATCGGCAACCAGTTGTTCAAGGTTTTGGTGCGTTGCCGCGATAATACGAACATCGACATTAACCGCAGAGTGCCCGCCAACACGATAAAATTGTCCGTCAGCCAATACACGTAATAATCGGGTTTGAATATCTAATGGCATATCGCCGATTTCATCGAGAAACAGTGTGCCACCATTCGCTTGTTCAAACCGCCCTTGTCGTACGCTGTTAGCGCCAGTAAATGCTCCTTTCTCATGACCGAATAATTCTGATTCAATTAAATCTTTGGGTATTGCGGCCATATTCAAAGCAATAAAAGCTTGCTTGCTACGTGGGCTATGACGGTGCAGGGCGTGGGCGACTAACTCTTTACCTGTGCCTGATTCACCGTTAATTAATACCGAAATTGATGAGCGAGATAAACGACCGATTGCACGGAATACTTCCTGCATTGCTGGGGCTTCACCGATAATCTCAGGTACAGCTTTAGTGTCACTTTCTGGCTGCTGTTGGCGTTTTTGCTCTTGGCTATGGGTTACCGCTCGCTCAACAAGGTTGACGGCTTCATCTATGTCAAAAGGCTTAGGCAGGTATTCGAATGCACCTTCTTGATAGGCGTTGACTGCGGCATCAAGGTCAGAGTGTGCCGTCATGATGATAACGGGCAATGCTGGGTAATCTTTTTGCAATGAACGGAGCAGCGTTAACCCATCAGTACCAGGCATCCGGAGATCGGAAACCAAGACATCAGGAATATTACGCTCTAGTGCTTCAATGACACTATCGGCACTGGCAAAGGTTTCACATTGTAATCCGGCCGCATTGAGTGTGCGTTCTAATACCCAACGAATCGAGCTGTCATCATCAACAACCCATATCAATCCTTTGCTCATACTGACGTCCTCTATTATTGTTATTTTCCCTGCCTTCATGACGAGGGATATTGTGTATAAATATCGTCTTTACGTTACTTTATGGGTAAATAAATCGTGAATTTTGTATGCCCAGGCCAACTAATCACTTCTATTTTTCCGTGATGCTGATCGACCAAATTACGTGCAATCGATAATCCTAACCCTGTGCCACCTTCTCGGGCTGTTACCATTGGGTAAAAAAGAGTGTCTTGAATCTCATTAGGGATCCCCGGGCCGTCATCAATAATGTCTATTTTTGCTGCTATTCGATATCTTTTACCTTGAATCAACGCTTGGTGTGCAGTGCGCGTTTTTAAGGTGATATTTCCCCCGCTTATTTGTTGTAATTCAAGGGCTGCATTACTCACAATATTCAAGATGGCTTGTTCTAGTTGCTCGGAATCCATTCTGAAGTCGGGCAAGCTTGGGTCGTAATCGCGATGCAGTTTAATTTTTTCACCGCAGTCGAGGCTGACGAGCTGACGCACTTTTTCAAGGACAATATGAATATTATCGATTTTTTGTAAACCGGGTCGTTGCGGGCCCAAAAGTCGGTCGACCAGATTTCGTAGGCGATCGGCTTGCTCGATGATCATCTGGGTATATTCAGTGTAACAAGGGTCTGGAAGGGTTTTTTCGAGTAATTGAGCCGCACCGCGTAATCCACCCAGCGGGTTTTTAATTTCGTGTGCTAAGCCGCGCACTAATTCTTTGGCGGCTTGCTGCTGAGCATGTTGGCTCAGCTCTTGACTGATACGACGTTGCTGATCGATAGGTTTGAGTTCGAGCAGAATTAATAACTCTTTCTGCCAAGAGATAGGGCTGGCATTTAACTCTAAGGTATAACGTTTACCATCGATAACAAAGGTGACATCACTGTCTGCTAAGCCTTGACCGCTTTGCAAGGTTGCTTGGATTAAACCAATATCAAGCGAAGAATGTTGCAATAAATTAGGAAGACAGACTCCCAGTAAGCGACGTTTACTGTATGACAGTAATTGTTCTGCTGCTGGATTGACATAGCGCATGGTGAGTTGCTCATCAAGCAATATCACTGCGGTGACTAAATTATTGAGAATTATAGGGGTGAAGGCAGTCGTCACGATTATCATCCTTGTTAATATCAACCGGCATGCACTGTCTGTATAAAACAGTATAGTGAAGAGATTGATATGACGCACCATGTTGGTGCATTCAAGTGTAACCTGCCTGTCTACAATAGTGCATTAAAAAATCATGCATCAATCTCCATTTCAGAATGAAACCATTATAACTTAGGGCTTGCTGCCGGTGGTCTGATTCGGGTCGTCGATGCGCGATGTAGATAGACGGTAATACTGTTAGATAATGCAATTACCTTGCCGTCTTTTAATAGCTGGAGCTGTAATTGATGGCTGCCACGATCAATATCGAACAAGCTGAATGTTAAGCTGTTTTGTGGTGCAAGGTGACTGTTCCCGTCCAGTACGACTTGTACCTTATAGTCTTTGGCTATTTCACGATTACTACTTGCAGCAATATCGATATGTCCTGCATTACTGCGCAGTGTCTGTTCATGAGTAGGGGTGATGAAGCGGATTGTGGCGGGTGGAAGGGCTTCAGGTGCTGATGACAATGTAAGCCCTGTATATTTTTCAGGATCTTCTATCTCATCAATAATGGGGTTTAACGGTGTACTGGGTGGGGTTGCTAATTCATATACTTTCGTATGAGCGGCATTAGGCTGATCAGTAAAGTGGACGGTGCCATTTTTATCGACCCAAGAGTAAATAGTTGTCGCTTGTACTGTGAGAGTAAAGAATACAAGACTGACGGCAATCGATATAAAAAGAGGCATGTGCATTGAGTGTTCTCCCTAGCTGATTCATTATCTTTTCAGCTTTGAAGAGCGCAACAAGATCAAAAAGGCCTACTTGTGAAGTAGGCCTAAATCTTATTCTTTATTAATGAATCAATTACTTATACAGAGTAGTAAAGTTCAAACTCAAGTGGGTGAGTTGTCATGTTAATTCTTTCCACATCTGCAGACTTCAGTTTGATGTAAGAATCAATAAAGTCATCAGAGAATACACCGCCAGCTGTTAGGAACTCTCGATCTTCATCTAGGTTCTTTAGGGCGATTTCTAGCGATTCTGCTACTTGTGGAATTTCAGCGGCTTCTTCAGCAGGAAGATCGTACAGATCTTTATCCATTGCTTCGCCTGGGTGGATCTTGTTCTGAATACCGTCAAGACCAGCCATTAGCATTGCTGCGAATGCTAGGTATGGGTTAGCCGCTGGATCGCCGAAACGTACTTCGATACGACGTGCTTTCGGGCTTGGTACCACAGGGATACGAATAGAAGCAGAGCGGTTACGTGCAGAGTATGCAAGCATTACAGGTGCTTCGTAACCCGGTACAAGGCGTTTGTACGAGTTTGTTGCTGGGTTAGCAAAAGCATTGATTGCACGTGCGTGCTTAATGATACCGCCGATGTAATAAATAGCCATTTCAGAAAGGCCGCCGTACTTATCACCAGCAAATAAGTTCTGTCCGTCTTTATTCAAAGACATATGAACGTGCATACCTGAACCGTTATCACCTACAAGTGGCTTCGGCATGAAGGTTGCTGTTTTACCAAATGCATGCGCCACGTTATGTACAACGTACTTATAGATTTGGATTTCATCGGCTTTCGTTGTTAGCGTATTGAAGCGGGTTGCGATTTCATTTTGACCTGCTGTCGCTACTTCGTGGTGGTGTGCTTCAACAACAAGGCCCATTTCTTCCATGATTAGACACATAGCAGAACGGATATCTTGAGATGAATCAACAGGTGCTACAGGGAAGTAACCCCCTTTAACGCCAGGACGGTGTCCTTTGTTACCGCCTTCGAAATCAGAACCTGTGTTCCAAGCGGCTTCTACATCATCAATTTTGAAGAAAGAGCCTGACATGTCAGTGTTGAACTTAACATCGTCAAATAGGAAGAATTCAGGTTCAGGGCCAACAAGTACTGTGTCTGCTAGACCAGTCGAGCGCATAAATTCTTCAGCGCGTTTTGCGATTGAACGTGGGTCGCGATCGTAGCCTTGCATAGTTGCAGGCTCAAGAATGTCACAACGAATATTAAGTGTTGAGTCTTCCGTGAATGGGTCAAGTACTGCGCTTGAAGCGTCAGGCATCATCACCATGTCTGATTCATTGATACCTTTCCAACCAGCAACGGATGAACCGTCAAACATTTTGCCATCTTCAAAAAAATCGCTATCGATTTGATGAGAAGGAATAGTGATGTGCTGCTCTTTACCTTTGGTATCGGTAAAACGTAGGTCAATAAACTTAACTTCATTTTCCTGGATCAGCGCTAGTACATTTTCTACTGACATCTTGAGTAACCTCCGGTGTTAAGATTGGGCAACTGGCCGCAAAAACTTATCAATGCTCGTTGTTGAGCTATCTAAAATAAGTAAAGCGAAAACCGTGCCAACTTTTAAAAGCCCTAAAATCGCACTGTTATGGCGTTTTGGGTGCTATGCGAATCCTTTTCTGCACCATGGTGGTGATATTGCGCACCGTTATGGTGCGTTCGTGTTAGGTGATAACCACGATGTGGTAACTACTATTAGCTTATGCGTTTATATTGTCAATCTCACTATTGCATAATTACGCCATTTTCTATCTTCGACTTTTTTGAGTAAATAGTGGGCTGAAGTTACGCTGAATATACGTAAAAAGATGAAGAATCATTAAATATAAGGTGTTTTATTTTCATTTTTTAGGCGAAAAAAATGCATTAAAAGTGAGGTTTAATAAGGGTTCACGAACTATTTTTAAAAAACCGGTGATATAAATCACATATTACGTGGGTTTTAGCGTAAAATCTGTTAGATTATGAGCCGTTTTTTTAACCAAGTAGCTACCCACCGTTGGTCGCTGCATGTTCTGAGTGAATGTGAAATCCATGTCTAATCAACTGATCGATAAATTAAGAAATATCGCAATTATTGCTCACGTTGACCACGGTAAAACTACCCTGGTTGATAAACTACTACAGCAATCTGGCACGTTAGAAAACCGCGGCGAAGCCGAAGAACGAGTAATGGATTCTAACGATATCGAGAAAGAGCGTGGCATTACCATTCTTGCTAAGAACACAGCAATTAACTGGAATGACTACCGCATCAACATCGTAGATACCCCTGGACACGCCGATTTCGGTGGTGAAGTTGAGCGTATCATGTCGATGGTTGACTCAGTATTGCTTATTGTTGATGCAGTTGATGGCCCTATGCCACAAACGCGTTTTGTAACGCAAAAAGCATTCGCATACGGTCTTAAGCCAATCGTTGTAATCAACAAGATTGACCGTCCTGGCGCTCGTCCTGAGTGGGTTATGGATCAAATCTTTGATTTGTTTGATAACTTAGGCGCGACTGATGAGCAACTAGATTTCACAACTGTTTATGCTTCTGCACTAAATGGTTGGGCAACAATGGAAGAAGGCGTTGTTGGCGAAGATATGGAACCATTGTTCCAAGCGGTTGTTGATAACGTTGCAGCACCATGTGTTGACGTTGACGGCCCACTTCAGATGCAAGTATCTCAACTTGATTACAGCTCTTACGTAGGTGTTATCGGTGTTGCTCGTATCGCACGTGGTTCTGTTCAGCCAAACCAGCAAGTGACTATCGTCAATGCTGAAGGCAAGAAGCGTAACGGTAAAGTCGGTACGGTTCTTGGTTACCTTGGTCTTGAGCGTCACGAAGTTGAAGTCGCTAAAGCTGGCGATATCATCGCTATCACAGGTCTTGGTGAACTGAAAATTTCAGACACTATCTGTGATGTGAATACTGTTGAAGCACTTCCTGCACTTTCTGTTGATGAACCAACAGTAACCATGACTTTCCAGGTGAACACATCTCCGTTCGCAGGTAAAGAAGGTAAGTTTGTTACTTCACGTAACATTCTTGAGCGTCTGCAGAAAGAACTTGTTCATAACGTAGCATTACGTGTTGAAGAAACTGACAGCCCAGATCGCTTCCGTGTTTCAGGTCGTGGTGAACTTCACCTATCTATCCTGATCGAAAACATGCGTCGTGAAGGTTTCGAGCTAGCAGTATCTCGTCCAGAAGTTATCATCAAAACTGTTGATGGTGAGCTAATGGAACCGTTTGAAATGGTAACTATCGATGTGGTTGAAGAGCATCAAGGTAGTGTCATGGAAAGCATCGGTATCCGTAAAGGTGAGCTGAAAGATATGGCACCAGATGGTAAGGGCCGTGTTCGCATGGACTTTATGATGCCTTCTCGTGGTCTTATCGGTTTCCAAACTGAGTTCTTAACAATGACCTCTGGTTCAGGCCTTATCTACCACTCTTACGATCACTACGGTCCACACAAAGGTGGCGTTATCGGTCAACGTTCAAACGGCGTATTGATCTCTAACGGTACGGGTAAAGCAGTAACATACTCACTGTTTAACCTTCAAGAACGTGGTCGTCTGTTCTCTGAGCATGGTGATGAAGTTTATGAAGGTCAGATTATCGGTATTCACAACCGTGCTAACGATCTGACTATCAACTGTCTTCGTGGTAAGCAGCTGACTAACGTTCGTGCATCTGGTACTGATGAAGCACAAACGCTATCTCCTGCTATCAAGCACACGCTTGAGCAAGCTCTAGAATTCATTGATGATGATGAACTAGTAGAAGTTACACCAGTAAGCGTTCGTATCCGTAAGAAACTTCTTACTGAAAACGATCGTAAGCGTGCAGGCCGTGCACCGAAGTAATTTGGCTGTAATAGCTAGCTAAAAAAATCCCGCCATTGGTTATGCCATGGCGGGATTTTTGTATCTGAAAAAGATATTGATAGCTCAATGTAAAGATTCACTGCTGATTTCCCTATGCCAACCTCCTTTCCAGTATACTGCCTACCTCATTGATTCAGAGTACGACAACATGCAGCCAATCATTATTACCGGTGGACCAGGAGCTGGTAAAACGACGCTATTGAAGGCATTAAGCCATAAAGGGTATTTAACATTTCCTGAAGTGTCTCGTACCTTAATTCAGCAACAAGCAAAGTTAGATAATGGGGTATTACCGTGGACCAATCTTCCCGCTTTTGCTGAGCTTTGTTTAGTGATGATGAATGAGCAGCGTCGATTAGCTCAGAAGGGGGCAATGCCAGCTTTTGTTGATCGTGCTATTCCTGATATTTGTGCTTATCTGACAGTGGGCGGAGAAACGGTAAGTCAGCATTACCTTGATGCTGCTGCCGGTTATGCTTCTCGAGTGTTTTTTTGTGCGCCTCATGAAGCGATTTATCAAAAAGATGATGAACGCCCTCACAGTTTTATTGAAGCTCAAGTTATTCACGAGCAGCTAATAATGACCTATAAGGCGCTTAATTATGAAGTGATGCAAGTGCCATGGGGAAGTGTAGAAGAGCGAGCCTGTTGGGTTCTGGCTCGCTTATAATGGTAAGTTGAGCTTAATCGTTTACGATTTTTTCAGGTGTGAGATAAAACGTTCAGATTCATTAATGGCGATTTGCATATCATTGATAGCTCGTTGAATATCTTTTTGTAGGGATGTAAATTCACCCTGTAGCGAACCGATGGCTGCCGCATTCAAATTGTGCTTTAGGTACAGCGTATTATCTCGTAATGTATTGAGCACTGGTGTCATTTTGCTTTCAGCTTTATGCATGGCGGTTAACATTTTTTTGTAGGATGTTTGGGTGGCACGCAGTTTCTTTTCACTATCGCGCTTCAATGTTGTGCTGGTATAAAGTGAAAGCTCGTTTTCCCACTCATCAAATAAAGCATCGGCAACGTCTTCGATAGCAGCAATGCGTTCACTGACTTTTTCGGCCGCATCAGAACTGGCTTCATATTGATCGTTAATATCGTTATAGGCTGTTTCTAAATCACCGCCATCGAATTGATTCAGGGCTTTTAGTGCCTCTAGTGCGCTAGTGAATTGCTCTTGAGCATCTTGTTGTGCTTTATTTGTATCTTCGACGCGGTCGACCATGATATCGCGTTTATGTACGCCGACTTTTTCCATCGCGGAATAATAAGCGCTTTGACACCCAGATAGTAACGTGACACTTAGCAGAATGGTGAGTAGATAGGGCATCGTAAATTCCTTATTGATGTATGGTATCTGAATCGTACGCTTTCCTTTCGTAGCGATAAATTCGTATTAGAATTAAAATAGTATAAAAATTAATTAGATGAATATGGCTGAGAATAAGATAACTGGCAAGGTACATTTTCTTCAATGTCTAAAACAGACTTTTGCATATTTAACTTACCTTAATCGGCGAGTTAAACATGATCGTTTAACGATTGCAGCAGGTTCGATGGCGTATGTGACGTTACTGTCATTAGTCCCCATGATTACTGTTGTTCTTTCTGCGTTATCTGCTTTTCCTGTGTTCGCGGGGTTGGGGGAGTTACTACAAAATTTTGTGATTGAAAATTTTGTACCAGCCGCTGGTGAAGTCGTAAAAACGTATTTGAATGAGTTTGTCGCGAATGCCGGAAAGATGACTGCTGTTGGGGTTGGGGCATTATTTGTGGTGGCGATGATGTTAATGTCTTCCATCGATCAGGCATTAAATTACATTTGGCGAGTGCATGAAAAACGCCGGCCTGTGATTTCATTTTCTATTTATTGGATGGTGTTGACGTTAGGCCCTATCCTTGTGGGTTCAAGTATTGCAGTGAGCTCTTATTTGGGTTCATTAAACTTGCTTAATAGCGAAGCGGTGAATGGTCTTTTTCAGCAAACATTACGCGCTTTGCCTGTCATCATGTCGAGCTGTGCTTTCTTAGGTTTATATCTGCTGGTACCCAATTTAAAGGTGAAGTTCAGCCATGCATTATTCGGTGCTTTAGTGGCAAGCACATTATTTGAGTTGAGTAAAAAAGGCTTTGCACTTTATATTTCAAACTTCCCGTCTTATCAGGTGATATATGGCGCATTAGCGGTGATCCCTATTTTATTTGTTTGGGTGTACTTGTGTTGGTGTATCGTGTTACTTGGTGCAGAAATTACAGCAAGTCTTGGTGAGCGAAAGCAGTGGCAACTGTCTTCTTGTGAGCCGATGGCATCTAAAGACTGCGATGTAAAAAGAATGGCAAAAAATGAGCAAGAAAAAAGCTCAGAAGCTGAAAATAATGAAGGAATAAAGTAAATGATTGCGTTAATTCAACGAGTAAGTGAAGCCAGTGTAACGGTTGATGGCCAAGTAACAGGAACGATTGGTAAAGGCTTACTGGTTCTGCTTGGGGTAGAGAAAGAAGACGATGAATCAAAAACGAAACGTCTGCGTGATAAAGTTTTAGGCTATCGTATATTTGAAGACGATGCGGGGAAAATGAATTTAAATGTTCAGCAAGCGGGTGGCAGTGTCTTAGTTGTTTCACAGTTTACGTTAGCGGCAGACACGAAAAGTGGTATGCGCCCAAGTTTTTCTGTTGGAGCAGCACCTGCTGATGCGGAACGCTTGTATGATTATTTTGTCGAATGTTGTAAGGATAAAGATATCCAGGCTGAAACGGGTGTTTTTGCAGCAGATATGAAAGTGGCTTTATTAAACGATGGACCTGTGACGTTTTGGCTGCAGGTGTAGTGTAAGCCACTGGTTATATAGATAACTAGAATCGCAATGGATAGACGATTAATTAGCGGAAACGCCAGAGAGAGGGATGCATGTTTCGACTGATCACACCAAAAACGGCCGACGAATTAGCACGTTATTATGATTTTCGCTGGCGTATGTTGCGTGAAGCATGGCGTATGCCTGTGGGATCGGAGCGGGATGCCTACGATGAACTAAGTGCGCACCGTATGATCGTGACAGATAACGGCGAAACCATTGCCATTGGTCGGCTGTATATGACACCAGACAATGATGGTCAGATTCGTTTTATGGCTGTGCACCCTAATTATCGTCACAAAGGAATGGGAGCCATCGTGCTCATGGCGCTGGAATCGCTGGCGCGCCAAGATGGTGCAAAGCGGTTAGTGTGTAATGCCCGAGAAGATGCGATTCCTTTTTATCTGAAAAATGCCTTTACTAGCCAAGGCGAGTTGAGTGATGAGCGTGGTCCGGTACGTCACCAGCAAATGCTAAAACACCTCGATCCATTAACCGATGTTGTCCGTCATCCTGAATGGTGCCAAGAACTGCAAGAATTATGGCAATACCAGATTCCAATCAGTGACAAGATGGGGGTCAAGATAAGTCAATACACGGGGTATCGTTTTGAAGTGAGCGCATTAATTAATGCGAATCTGAATCCGAGTGAGTTTATGTTTGCAGGTAGTATTTTTACTATGGCAACGTTAGCGGGCTGGGGATTTATTTGGATGCTGATAAAAGAACGTAAACTAGAAGCTGATATTGTATTAGTTGATAGTCATATCCGTTACGTGTCTCCGGTGAAAGAGCGGCCACGTGCCGTTGTGTCAATTGAAACCCTCAGTGGTGACTTTGATCGCCTTGCCAAAGGACGTAAGGGTCGAGTGATTGTTGAAGTGAATGTTTACAGTGGCGAGACGTTAGCTTCTACGTTTACTGGTACTTATATGTTATTTCCTTTACAAGCTGATGCTGATAGCAGCTGCTGAACAGTACCCCAAGATCGTGTGAGCTGCTGGCAACCTTGTTTTGCTTGCAGCTCTATTGTTTGTTTAGTTGTATCTGCTAAATCCCATCTCCCTTTTAAATTTGCTTCTAGCCCTTTGCTTCTTAACTCTATCTTGTTGATTGCCATACGCCCTCTATCTGCGGAAATAGATAAAGGTGATAAAGACAGTGAAAGCGAATCAACGTTTTGGCTCTGATTGTTCGTCGGTTGAGGCTGTTGTGAAGTACCCCAGTATTGAAGCAATTGTTGCGGGGTTAGTTTACTGAGCTGTAGCTGCCTAAATGTCGCGTTTAAATCACCGGTAAAGCTATAAGCAAGGCTTGTTTGGTGCTGGGCTAAGCCTGTTCCATTAAGGCTGACATCCATAGCACCAGTAACGGGAAAAGGTATCGCTAACCATTGGGATAGAGTTGTCGCTGGTATGTTGTCACCTTGTAGTGATAGTTTCCAAGGTTGGCCTGAACGATTTAAATCTACATTACCAGACGCTTCTAATAATCCATCTTTAAAAGGCAGGATTAACTGCTTTAATTGCCAATTACCTGCCTGACTATTCATTGTGATATACGGACCTATCATACTGACTTTATTGACGCTTGCCGCTCCTGAATTTGCGGTTAACGTGCCTTGCCATAATCCAACTTGTCCATGCTTTTTCAGGATGAGGTCTTCCCCGTTAATGTTTAAGCCTGCGATTTGAAATGGGTTGGCTGGATTGGTGTCCGTCAGCTGGGCGTAGCCAATATCTAATTGAGTAATGCTGATATCAGAATACAGTGAATTCAGTGTGTGTAAATGTGTTGGCCAATTGTTGGGTAATACCCATTTAATTCCATTTACCGTTACTTGATTAAGCGCCAATACATCAGGGGTTAATGTGCCATCAAGTTGAACATACCCTTCGAGAACTTTTGTTGATAGCCCATTTACGGTTATTTGTTGCGGTGAAAAGGTGCTGTTGACAAGTGGATCTTCAAAGACAGTATTTAACCATTGAATACTGCTAGCATTTAGAGAAACCAACGCTTTATGTTGTTGCCAATGAGAGGCTGGCCACTGCCAATTTTGTACCGAAAGATTAATATTATTGAGCGCGTAATTCGGTATCTCGATATTACTTTCAAGTACATCAATGCGTTTAATGTTGATGATGAGGTCAGAGGCTTTCACTTGATTAATATAAGAGTGAAATAGGGTGAGTTGGTTTTGGTCTTGTAGTTGTAGGCCAGTGACCGTTAATTGGTGTAATGTGAGTAAATTAGGTTGCGTTGCTGATTGCTTATATTCGGCTTGACCACTAAAGGTGGCATGTTGCCATTCAAAGGATAAACCGTAGATCTTCCAGTTTTGATCTTGGTAGTCGCCATCAATTAATACATCTTTTAGTGTTGTGCCTTGCCACTGCATATTGGGTGCAGACAGTTGAAAATCACCACTGAATATTCCCCATGATTGCGAACGACTTTGCCAGTTATCGATCTGTAGGCTGGCTTGTTCTAGGTTTACTTCAGAGGTATGCAGTGTCAGATTATTCAAAGCTAAACGTTGAACATGTAAAGCAGGTAGTGTGGCTAAATCTATGGGCTGATTTAGCGTGATGGTATCAACTAAAATGCTGTCAAAAGACCAACCAGCATTTAGTAACTTGGTGGGGGTTAGCCAAGACTGAATGTTATTGGCGGATAGCAAAGGTTGCTGTTGATAGATTATTTGTGGTTGTTCGAGCTGTAAATGCCAAGGATCACTGATGTGGTAGCTGACGTTTGCGGCTTTCAGTTGGTAATCTGTCATAGCATCAATGGTGTTGATGACGAGTTTAGTGGCGTACTGGGTGTGCAGTAATGTCAGGATGATCGTGATGCTAAGCAACATCAAAATGATAAGGGTACCGAATACTTTTCCCACTACACGCATATAGCCTCCAAAGGTCTACCTTCAGATTGGCGTAAAAAGCGTAGAGCTGCAAGTGGATGTTTTTGATTTTATTGATCAGTTAGTCAATTTTTCGTTGCGGATAAATGTTGGTCAATATTGCCACCAGTTCGTAATGAATAAAAAAAGCCCTTCTTTATCGGAAGGGCTTTTAGTCAATCAGTTATAAAAGCGATGATTAATCGAGCTGCGGGCCAGCAGCAACCAGTTCAGCACCTTCTGTTGTATCTGTATATTTTTCAAAGTTATTGATGAAGCGATTCGCTAGATCTTGTGCTTTGCTTTCCCACTGTAGCGGGTCAGTATACGTATCACGTGGGTCTAGAATTTCAGGGTTAACACCTGGTAGCGATGTCGGTACTTCAAGATTAAAGATTGGCATCTCTTTTGTTTCTGCATTATCAATAGAGCCATCTAGGATTGCATCGATGATACCGCGAGTATCTTGAATTGAAATTCGTTTGCCTGTGCCGTTCCAACCTGTGTTAACAAGGTAAGCTTCTGCTCCAGCCGCTTCCATACGCTTAACCAGTACTTCTGCATACTGTGTAGGGTGAAGTGTTAGGAATGCATTACCAAAACATGCTGAGAACGTTGGCGTTGGTTCTGTAATACCGCGTTCAGTACCTGCTAGTTTTGCTGTGAAACCAGATAGGAAGTGGTATTTAGTTTGTTCTGGCGTTAATTTTGATACCGGAGGAAGTACACCAAACGCATCAGCAGACAAGAAGATAACCTTGTTTGCATGGCCACCTTTAGACACTGGTTTAACAATGTTTTCAATGTGATAGATTGGGTAAGACACACGGGTATTTTCTGTTTTCGAGTTGTCGTCGAAATCAATCGCGCCGTCAGCACGAACGGTTACGTTTTCTAGCAATGCATCACGGCGGATAGCATTGTAGATATCAGGTTCTGCTTCTTTTGAAAGATTTATGGTTTTTGCGTAGCAACCGCCTTCAAAGTTGAATACGCCGTTGTCATCCCAACCGTGCTCATCATCACCGATAAGCGCACGTTTAGGGTCCGTTGATAATGTTGTTTTACCTGTACCAGAAAGACCAAAGAATACTGCTACGTCACCGCTTTCGCCCATATTAGCTGAACAGTGCATAGATGCTATGTCTTTAAGCGGAAGGAAGTAGTTCATCATTGCGAACATACCTTTCTTCATCTCACCGCCGTACCAAGTACCGCCGATAAGCTGCATTTTTTCTGTTAGGTTGAAGACTGTGAAGTTTTCAGAGTTCAGACCTTGCTCTTCCCACTTCTCATTGGTGCATTTCGCGCCGTTCATTACCACGAAATCAGGTTCAAAGCTTGTGAGCTCTTCTTCTGTTGGGCGAATAAACATATTTTTCACGAAGTGTGCTTGCCATGCAACTTCCGTAATAACACGGATACATAGGCGGGTATCAGGGTTTGCGCCACAGTAACCATCGACAACAAACAGACGCTTGCCAGATAGTTGCTTAGTGACTAATACTTTTAACTCATTCCAGACTTTTTGATCAATCGCTTTATTGTCGTTCTTGCCTTGGTCTGCCCACCATAGGGTATCGCGGGTAGTGTCATCTTTAACGATGAACTTATCTTTAGGCGAACGACCTGTAAAAATACCCGTATCAACAGATACAGCACCAAGCTCAGTAACGATACCTCTTTCGTATCCTTCTAGGCCGGGCTTAGTCTCTTCTTCGAATAGAACTTCGAAAGATGGGTTACGAATAACATCCGTAACATTGTTGATACCGTATTCAGACAGATCCACGTTTTTTGCAACCTTTTTTTCGACATTCGTAACAGTCATAGGTGCTCCTGGGTAAGATGTAGTTTATCTGTTGACCATGCTAACAACCCTAAAGGGGTAATTCAGGGAGATCCATCAAAAAACAACCACTAAGATGTTAATAATAAGTAAAAATTACAGGTCTCGATGGCGGTTAAGTTTACAATGATGTGAAGCGTTTGCGCTAGAGGCTGAAATTAATATTTCTGTTAAAAAAAGCAGGGAAAAAAACGTGTAAGAAGATGTAATAGAGGAGTGAAAGTGTGCTTCAGTTAAAAAAATAGCCGAATTACATTCGGCTATTCTTCTGATTTATCAATGTTTTTGCGTGACGATAATTATCAGTGTACCTGATCGCTATCATTCTTCGCGGCATTCTCGTGAAGTGCTGCTACATCAATGCTATCAAAGTCATAACTGGTACCACAGTAGTCACAATGCAGTGAAACTTTACCTTCATCTGCGATGATTTTTTCTACTTCAATACGTTCAATTGAACAGATTGCTGATGCGCTACGTTCGCGTGAACAACCACAGTGAAATTCGACAGATTGAGGGTCAAATAATTTCACTTCTTCTTGGTGATAAAGGCGGTAAAGTACATCTTGCGCATCTAAACCAAACAGCTCTTCGTTTTTCACTGTTTCTGTTAATTGTTCAAGGTGTTCAAAATCACCCTCTTGGCCTTGACCATCAGGCAGAATTTGCAGCAACATTCCTGCCGCTTTTGCATTACCTTCAAATTCACCAGTACGTAAAATGATACGGGTTTTTAGTTGCTCTGAATTTGCGAAGTAACCTTCAAGTGATTCAGCAAGAGTATCCCCCTCTAAACCAACCACACCTTGGTAACGCTCGCCCTTGGTTGGCGTGATAGTAATAACGAGGTGCCCTTTACCAATGACATCGTGAATGGTACCGTCAGTCGGCACTTCGCCTTCCCAGCGTGCAACACCACGCATTTTCTGCTCATGATCACCATTGATAACAGCAAGACGAACAGGACCATCACCTTGAAGCTGGACAGTAATAGAACCTTCAAATTTTAATGTGGCAGTTAACAGACTTGTTGCTACCAGTAATTCGCCTAATAATTTTTGTACCGGCGCAGGGTATTCCTTACTAGCAATGATTTGCTGATAAGTGTTGCCCAGTTGTACGAGCTCACCACGTACAGATACACCTTCAAATAGGTAACGGTACAGATTATCGTTTGTCATTAGCGTGTATTCTCCAGCCGGTATAATAGTTAGAACAATGCATTTAGGATTTTATTTGGACGATTACATTCATATAATGAAACTTTTTCTGTAATAGAGACCTAATAGATTACTCATTGATGTTCTTGAATTTAATGATATCGCGTCGTTGCTTTTTATCTGGGCGTTTTTCAGGGCTAGGGCTACCAAAAGCATTTAGCTTACGCATCTCAGCATTCTGACTTCGTAGCTTAAGACTTTCGGTGGTTTCCTCGTATAAGGTTTGTGCTTCTGGGGCACCACGACGAGCGGTTGATAATTTCTCAATCGTAATGGTTTTTTCTTCGTTGCCCTGCCTTACGCGAACCTCTGCACCTACTTCAACGATTTTGCTGGGTTTAGAGCGTTGACCGTTGTAATGCACTTTTCCGCCATCGATCATGTTACGAGCGATTGAGCGTGTTTTGTAAAATCGTGCTGCCCATAACCATTTATCAAGGCGCACTTGAAGAGGGTCTGAGTTTGATGATTGATGACTCACAACGAGCTCCTTACCCCAAAAAGGGCGCTAAAAGTAGCATATTAAGTTTAGTAAATGGAGATATTGATGGGATATTTCAATGTTAAATAGACAATTAATTCTCTGCTACAGTTAGTCTATTGATCGTTATTGCTTTTTTTTCGTGATCTCGGTGGATATATTACATGATTTTATTAATGCAGCCCTGCCTTAATAGGAGCTGAACAGGTATCCTGTTAGATCAGGCGATGTATAAATTTTGGTGAAATGGACTTAAGAATGGTTGCAACAAAGTGGTTAGAAACGCTTTATACAAAGCGCCCATTGTCAGCGAAAACATTAACACAAATAACGACATGGTTATTAATCGTGATGTTGGCATGGATATTAGGGCGATTGATATGGTCATTCATTCAACCTGTAGACAATCTAGCGCCTTGGCAAATGAGAGTGGCTTCCGTGTCAGGGGGTAACACATCATCATTTCAAGTCTCCGATGTGCTAGCAATGAACTTGTTTGGTCAATATCAACAAAACGCCCCTGTTATTAAGCAACAACCCGTTAAGCAAGATGCACCACAAACCAGTTTGAATTTAACGTTAGTGGGGGTGGTTGCGAGTAATCGCACTGAAACGACGTTAGCGGTAATTACTAACCGCGGTAAGCAAAATACCTATGGTTTAAATGAAGCGATTGATGGCACTCGTGCAACATTACAGGCTGTGTATGTTGATCGCGTTATTATTCGAAATAGCGGTCGTGATGAAACATTGATGTTGGATGGTGTTAAGTTTGGTCAATCACAACCTCAGCAGCCAGCTCGAAGCAAATTGAAACCCGTTGAAACGGTAAAGGCTGCGCCTTCATCAGAATTAGATCAAATTAAAAAGGATATTCTAGAGAAGCCCCAAAACCTCTTTACCTATATTCGTCTTTCTCAGGTGAAAAGGGATAATGAGCTTGTGGGGTATCGTGTTAATCCCGGTAAAGATAGGGTGCTATTTGATGCTGTTGGTCTAAAGGCTAATGATTTAGCCGTTAGTTTAAATGGTAATGACTTAACAGACCCTACGGTAATGGCAAAATTATGGACCGAGTTATCTGAAGCGACCGACTTTACATTAACGGTAGAGCGAGAAGGTCAATTACACGATATTTATATTGAATTGCAATAGTGTTCAACAGTGGAACACGCGATTAAGCGCAGGAGTTTTTTGTGAAAAAATGGATGAGTAAAAGCGCCCTGTTTTTAGCAGGTAGTTTGCTATGTAGCTCAGTAATGGCCAGTGAATTTAGTGCCAGTTTTAAAGGAACTGATATTCAAGAATTCATTAATATTGTAGGGCGAAATCTACAAAAAACGATCATTGTCGACCCTGCGGTGCGCGGTCAAGTCAATGTACGTAGCTATGACCTTCTAAATGACGAACAATATTATCAATTCTTTTTAAATGTTTTAGAAGTGTATGGTTTTGCTGTTGTTGAAATGGATAACGGCGTACTAAAAGTGATTCGTGATAAAGACGCGAAAACATCTGCTATACCAGTGATAGATGGTAACGATAAAGTCTCTGGTGATGAAGTCGTCACCCGTGTTATTGCCGTTCGTAATGTGTCGGTGCGTGAACTCTCGCCGTTGCTCCGTCAATTGAATGATAATGCGGGCGCAGGTAACGTTGTGCACTACGATCCTGCTAACATCATTATGATTACGGGGCGTGCTGCGGTGGTGAACCGTTTGGCTGAAATCATTGAACGTGTTGATCGTGCTGGTGATAAAGAAGTGGATGTTGTTGAGTTGCGTAATGCCTCTGCTGCTGAAATGGTGCGCATTGTTGATGCGTTAAATAAAAATGCCAGTGCTAAAACAACGCCTGGCTTTTTACAGCCTAAAGTGGTGGCTGATGAGCGTACCAATGCCGTGTTGTTATCGGGTGATCCTCAGGTAAGGAAACGTCTGAAAAAGCTGATTAATCAGTTAGATAAAGAGATGGCAACGTCTGGTAATAATCGGGTTATCTACCTGAAATATGCCAATGCTGAAGATATGGTCGATGTACTCAAAGGTGTATCTGATAACCTCCAAGCTGAAAAGCAAGGTGGAAGTAAAAAACCTGTTGGAAGCAGTAAGGGCGAAGTGATGATCTCCGCTCATACCGGAACAAATTCCCTTATCGTAACAGCGCCGCCAGATATTATGCGTGCATTAGAAAGTATTATTGCTCAGCTAGATATTCGCCGTGCGCAGGTACTGATTGAAGCCATGATTGTTGAGCTGTCTGAAGGTGATGGTATCAACTTCGGGGTACAGTATGGTTCAGCAGATGGTGGCGTTATTCAATTTGGTAACTCGGGTGTCCCTATTTCCCAATACGCAATTGGTTTGCAAGAAGCGCAGGATGTACCAGGATCTACGGTTACTAACTCCGATGGAACAACAACAGTTAATGAAGCGACTCAAGGTGATTTCTCTACGTTAGCGAGTGTGCTTGGCGGCGTTAACGGTGCGGCATTGGGTATCGTGATGGGTGACTGGACGATGTTGGTGAATGCTGTGGCAACAGACAGTAATTCGAACATTCTGTCATCACCAAGTATTACGGTGATGGATAACGGTGAAGCATCGTTTATTGTCGGTGAAGAAGTGCCAGTGGTAACTGGTTCAACTTCAAGTTCAAGCAATGATAATCCTTTCCAAACGGTGGAACGTAAAGAAGTTGGTATCAAGCTAAATGTTACCCCTCAGATTAATGAAGGTGACTCTGTTCAGCTTAAAATTGAGCAAGAAGTGTCAAGTGTATTAGGCGCGAGTGGCGCTGTTGATGTGCGTTTTGCTAAGCGTCAGATTAATACCTCGGTGTTGGTTCAAGATGGACAGATGATTGCTTTAGGCGGTTTGATTAGCGAAGAGACCAAAGAGAGTGAATCTAAAATCCCGATCCTAGGTGATATTCCATTCTTGGGTTACTTGTTTAAATCGACCAATACGACCACATCTAAAACAAACTTAATGGTATTCATTAAGCCAACCATTATTCGCGATGGCGTAACTGCCGATGGCATTACTCAGCGTAAATATAACTACATTCGCGCAGAGCAATTATATAAAGCAGATCAGGGCTTAAACTTAATGCCAAATACTAAAATGCCAGTATTGCCTAAGTTTGGTGAGAATATTGAACTGCCGCCAGAAGTCCGTGCCTTTGTTGCGCAGCTGGAGAGTCAGTAATGGATATCGGTAGCATGGAAGACACGGCAATATCGTTGTTCCGTCTGCCATTTTCATTTGCGAAGCGTCACAGTGTTGTGCTTGAAGCCAGTGAAAGTGGTTGGACGTTATCCTATAGCGGACAACTTTCTGCGGTCGTCTTAGCGGAAGTTCGGCGTGTTGTGGGAAGTGGCTTTACGCCAATAGAATTGACCAGTAAAGAATTTGAATTAAAACTCACCGAGGCGTATCAACGTGGTTCATCTGAAGCGCGGCAGTTAATGGAAGACTTAGGCGCCGATGATGATTTTTTCTCACTTGCTGAAGATTTGCCTGAAACCGAAGACTTATTGGAATCGGAGGATGACGCACCAATCATTAAATTGATTAATGCCATGTTAGCAGAAGCTATCAAAGAGGCGGCGTCAGACATCCATATTGAAACCTTTGAGAAAGCATTATCAATCCGTTTCCGGGTTGATGGCGTATTACGTGAAGTGTTGCAACCTAGCCGCAAGTTGGCACCGTTGCTGGTTTCACGTATTAAGGTAATGGCACGTCTTGATATTGCAGAAAAGCGTGTTCCTCAAGATGGTCGTATTTCACTGCGAATTGGCGGTCGTGCGGTAGATGTTCGCGTATCGACGATGCCGTCATCGCATGGTGAGCGCGTTGTATTACGTTTGCTTGATAAAAACGCTACCCGGCTTGATCTCCATAGCTTGGGTATGACTGCTGAGAACCATAAAACGTTCCGCCATATTATCCAGCGTCCACACGGCATTATTCTTGTAACCGGACCTACAGGTTCGGGTAAATCCACTACCTTGTACGCTGGTTTACAAGAACTGAATAGCCAAGAAAGTAATATTCTTACCGTTGAAGACCCGATTGAATTTGATATCGATGGGATAGGGCAAACACAGGTTAATACCAAAGTTGATATGACGTTTGCTCGTGGTTTGAGGGCTATCTTACGTCAGGATCCAGATGTCGTGATGATTGGTGAAATCCGAGATTTAGAAACAGCATCGATTGCTGTTCAAGCATCTCTAACCGGTCACATGGTGTTATCAACCTTACACACCAATACTGCGATTGGTGCGATTACTCGATTACGTGATATGGGTATCGAGCCTTTCTTAGTTTCATCGTCATTGTTAGGGGTATTGGCGCAACGTTTAGTCCGTACTTTATGTGTACAGTGCCGAGAACCTTATGAGGCGAATCCCGAGCAGAAGAAACTCTTTAATATCAGTACCGATGAGCCATTAACGCTATATCGTGCTGTCGGCTGTGAGCATTGTAATAACAAAGGCTATCGTGGTCGTACGGGTATCCATGAGCTGTTATTGATTGATGATAATGTTCAAGAGCTTATCCACTCTGAAGCCGGTGAGCAGTCGATTGAGAAAGTTATTCGAAAATATACGCCAAGTATTCGAGACGACGGTCTAGCCAAAGTTAAACGCGGTATCACGACGCTTGAAGAAGTGATGCGTGTAACCAAGGAGGGCTAATGGCTGCATTTGAATATAAGGCGCTAGACGCAAAAGGTCGCCAGAAAAAAGGTGTGCTTGAAGGCGATCATGCTCGTCAGGTTAGGCAACAGCTGCGCGAGAAAGGGTTAATGCCGGTTGAGGTTGTGCAAACAGCAACGCGAAGCACATCGACAAAGACGGGTACTAGCGCTAAATTTCAATTTCGTCGTGGAATTAGTACCAACGAGTTATCACTTGTTACGCGTCAATTAGCCACACTGGTTCAGGCGGGTATGCCACTTGAAGAATGTTTAAAAGCGGTTGGTGAACAAAACGAAAAGCCACGATTGCGCAATATGCTATTAGCCGTACGTTCTCGGGTTGTTGAAGGGTATACCTTGTCAGACAGTATGGCGGAATATCCTCATATTTTTGATCAGCTATTTCGTGCCATGGTGGCAGCCGGTGAGAAGTCGGGTCACTTAGATACCGTCTTAAATCGCTTGGCTGATTACACTGAAAATCGTCAACAAATGCGTAGCAAGCTTCAGCAAGCAATGATTTATCCGACCATGCTAACGTTGGTGGCGGTTGCCGTTGTCGCTTTTTTGCTGGCAACGGTAGTGCCTAAAATCGTTGATCAGTTTGTCCAGATGGGGCAAAAGCTGCCAACTATTACCGAAATATTATTAGCGGCCAGTAACTTTGTTCAAAATTGGGGCATTGTTGTGGTTATCGTGATTATTTCGATTATCGGGTTGATCAAAAGTGCGCTAAAGAAGCCGGCATACCGATTGAAGTGGGATCGCTGGATATTACACATTCCAGTGATCGGTAAGGTTGCTCGTGGTCTGAATACATCTCGCTTTGCGCGTACTCTTTCGATATGTACATCGAGTGCGATTCCACTGCTCGATGGGATGAAAGTCGCTTCAGATGTAATGACCAATACATGGGTAAATAAGCAGATTATTGAGGCGTCAGAAAAAGTACGTGAAGGTGCTAGCCTGCGTATATCGCTTGAACAAACCAAACTGTTCCCGCCTATGATGTTACACATGATAGCCAGTGGGGAACGAAGTGGTGAGCTGGAGCAAATGTTGACCCGCGCTGCAGATAACCAAGATCGTGATTTTGAATCTTTGGTGAATATGGCGCTGGGTGTTTTTGAACCATTATTGATTGTCGCTATGGCTGGCATTGTGATGTTTATCGTCATCGCCACGCTAATGCCGATCATCGAATTGAATAATATGGTTGGTATGTAGTTTTTCCCTTGGAGGTTTTTTCATGCAACGCAAACAACGCGGCTTTACGCTGTTAGAGGTTATGGTCGTTATCGTTATTCTTGGCGTATTAGCCAGTTTAGTGGTACCGAACCTATTAGGTAATAAAGAGAAAGCGGATCAACAAAAAGCCGTTACTGATATCAGTGCGTTAGAGCAATCGTTAGATATGTATAAATTGGATAACAGTGTTTATCCAACGACAGATCAAGGTCTAGAAGCATTAGTCTCTAAACCTTCGTCGTCACCTGAGCCTCGTAATTACCGTGATGGTGGCTACATTCGTCGTTTACCTAACGATCCTTGGGGTTATGAGTACCAATACGTGATGCCGGGTGAGCATGGTCCTATTGATATCTTTAGCTTAGGTGCTGATGGTCAAGAAGGCGGTGAGGGTAATAATACTGATATTGGCAACTGGAACATGTTGGACTTTTAAGTCTAGCGTTTAATGATATGAATAAACGTGCGGCGGGTTTTACCTTAATTGAAATGATGTTGGTGCTAGTACTGCTAGCAACCAGTGCTGTAGCTGTGATTATTTCATTGCCAGAAAGCAAAGACGATAAGGTAAAAGACGAAGCTGCACGTTTTCATCAGCTCGTTCAATTATTGGGCGAGGATGCATTACTTAATGGCGTTGATTACGGTATTCGGATTGAACGTCATCGTTATCAGTTTCTTGAGCTAACCCGTGATGATTGGCAACCCATAAAAGAATCGAAGTATTTTACTGAGGTGGATGTTGGTGAAGACATCAATCTAAGGGTCGAAATCGGAGGTTATTCATGGCAAGACAAAGATCGCCTGTTTAAGCCGGGTTCATTATTTGATGAAGACATGTTTGCTGAACAAACTGATAAAAATAAAATTAAGCCCCCACAGGTTGTTGTGATGGCAAGCGGTGAGTACACCCCCTTTACTTTAGATTTTGAGGTTGATAGGCAAAATCAATTTTGGCATGTACAAGCAGATGAACTCGGACAGCTATTCCTTCTTCATCCCGATGAAGAGCTAGATGTTGAGAAGAAACGATGAAGAAAAATCGTGGAATGACGTTATTAGAGGTGCTTGTGGCTCTCGCGATATTTGCTATCGCAGCACTGAGTGTGATGAAAGCGGTCAGCCAACATTTGAATACCTTAGGATATTTAGAGCAAAAAACCTTTGCCATTATGGTGGCCGATAATACGCTCGCCACGGTACGGCTTTCGGGAGAAATTCCCACAACAGAAAAGCGTGGTAAATCGAAACTCGCCGGTCAGGAATGGTATTGGTCGGTAAAAAGTACAAAAACGGCTGATGGGTATTTGCGTGCTATTGATGTCACGGTTGCCACAGATTCAGAACGAAAGAAATCCGTTGTCTCGGTAAGAACTTATGTTGCGAATTAATCATCCTTGCTCTTCTCATCGACTCCATTCTTCGCAGCAAGGTTTTACATTGTTAGAAGTACTGGTCGCGATTGCTGTTTTTGCAATGTTGAGCTTATCTGCTTACCAAGTGCTAAATAATGTTCAACTCAGTAATCAACAATCGATAGAGCACAATGATCGCTTACAGTCGATTCAACGTGCCGTTGTCATGATGGATAACGATTTCCGTCAGATAGTGGCGCGTCGAGTTCGTACGCAAGGTGAAAAGCCCAGTGATAAGTTGTTGTTGGCAAGTGAATATCTATTGGGGTCATCGAGTCAGGGAATAACGTTTACGCGTGCAGGCTGGCAAAATCCTCAACAGATGTTTCCCCGTGGTGAAAATGTACGCGTTGGCTACCGCATTATTGACGATACATTAGAGCGAGTATGGTTCCGTTATCCCGATACAGTGGTTGGCGTAAAGCCTTTAGTCAGAGAGATACTGGCGGATGTAACCAACTTGTCGTTTCGCTTTTACAGTGATAATAAATGGACGGAAGAATGGTCGAAAGATGCCGTTTTACCAGAAGGTATTATGGTGAAAATGACGCTGGCTGACTTTGGTGATATTGAACGTGTGTATATGCTGCCAACATCGGGATTGAGTGCTGAAAGTAACGGGAATCCAGCTTAATGAATAATTTAAGCCGAATCACAGCACCGACAAGAATGAAATCGCAACAAGGCGTGGCATTAATCGTTGTGCTGTTACTATTGGCATTGATGACTTTACTGGCTGCACAAATGACTGAGCGGTTACATCATAATTTTTACCGTGTAGAAAACCAGGTACTTAATCAGCAAGCCTATTGGTATGCCCAAGGAATGGAAGAGCTTGCCAAAGTCGCGATTCAGCAAAGCACCGATGATAGCGACACCATTAATTTGAATCAGGCATGGGCAACAGAAGGGCAGCGCTATCCTTTAGAAGGAGGCGAAGCTGTCGGTAACATTCTCGACCGTCAGGCATGCTTTAACCTTAATGCGTTGAAAAATATCACGCCAGAAGCAGATTCAAACAAAAAACCTTTTTTAGTCGCGTATTTACAAGCGTTGCTAGAAGAGGTGGGTGTTGAGAGCTATAACGCGGAGGTAATTGCTGATTCCAGTTGGGAATATATTGATACTGATGATGTTGTTCAATCAGCTTATGGCGCGGAAGACAGCACATATGAAGGTTTTAGTCCGCCTTATTTACCGCCTAATGATTGGATTGCAGATGTCAGTGAGTTTCGAGCAATAAACGGTGTTACAGCACCGATTTATGAAAAGGTAAAACACTTACTGTGTGCCTTGCCGAGTGACGATATGGTGCTGAATGTTAATACCCTAAAGAAAGGGCAAGCTGCATTATTGGCTGCTTTATATAGCCCGGCATTGTCGCTGTCAGATGCCGAACGAATTATTTCTGGTCGTCGTTTTGATGGCTGGGATAGTGTTGATGACTTTACTGCTGAACCGGCTATTGCGTCTATTGGTGGTGATGTTAAAGACAAAGCGAAAACTCACCTTGGTGTAAGCAGTAACTATTTTCAAATAGATACAGAAGTACTGGTTGATCGAGCCAGAATACGGTTAGTAGCATTACTTAAACGTGATGAGAAAGAGGTGACGGTTGTTCGTCGCCGTTATGGAGGGATCAGTGAGCGAATTTCTGACAATAAGGCTAAGTAGCCGGCCTGCACAGCCGGTGCAATGGCTGGTTTGGTCGCCACAGCAAAAAGAAGTGATTGCGTCGGGTCAATTAGCCGATATGACGCAATTAAGCGAACTTGCAGAGTATGCAGCACAGCGTCCAGTTATCGCCTTGGCACCAGCAAGTGAACTATTACTCACCGACGTTGCGATCCCTACTGGAAGTGGGCGTCAACTTACGGCGGTATTACCTTATCTATTAGAAGAGGAATTAGCACAAGATGTCGATTCTCTTCATGTACATTTGCTTAATCGCGAAGGAGACATTGCCAGTGTTGCCATCGTGGAACATAAGATCATTCAACAATGGCTAGAAGCATTATCTGATGCTGGTATTGAAGTCACTAAACTGGTTCCAGATTGCTTATGTTTACCGTTATTCAATGATGGTTACAGTGCCGTTGAGTTGGGGCAGCAATGGTTAGTTCGTCAATCAGAAGCGCAAGGTATTTGTGCTGAACCATCATGGCTTGGTAGTTGGCTATTGGCGCAGAAAGCCCCGATAGTACTCTCTACAGATACAGATACAGATACAGATACAGATACAGATACAGATACAGATACAGATACAGATACAGATACAGATACTTCGAATGTTGAACCTATCAATACAGAGTTGCAGCAATCGACAAATGTAGTAATACATAATTACAGCCCTGCCCCTATTGGCATGCCAGGTCTCTGGAAACCAGAAGCCCCTGAATTAGTGATGCAGCTACTGGCTGAAGGCGCAGGTAACAGTAAAGCCAACTTGCTATCAGGCCCTTACAAAATTCAATCGGCATGGCGAAAACACCTTAAGCCTTGGCGAAAAGTTGCTATTGCAGCTGGGCTGGTATTAACCACCGTCATTATTGAGCATGTAGTATCAGTTCAAAAAATGGAGCAGCAGGCACAAGTTTACCGTGCTGAAAGTGAGCGTATATTTCGTGAGGTTTTACCTGAATTTAAACGTATACCTTCTCAAAGTTATCTGAAAAACCAGATGAAAAATGCTGTTAGTCGATTAGGTGGTGCAGGGAGTGATAAGGGGGTATTACCTTGGTTAGTCCAATTAAAACCCGTATTGAGCGAAGTGCCTCAAATGACAATTCAAAATGTAAAATACGATGAAAATCGCGGCGAATTACGCCTTCAAGCAAGCTCTACAGAGTTTCAGCACTTTGAGCAAATTCGCACACTTCTGGCTGAACAATTTATCGTAGAGCAAGGTCAGCTGAACAAAGATGGCGAGCGGGTTAATGGTACTGTCGTACTAAGGAGAAAATCATGAAAGCATGGTGGAAAGCCTTAAGTCAGCGAGAGCAACGCTTAATGTTAGGTGGCTCAGCCGCGTTAATATTGGCAATCGTCTATTGGGGTATATGGCAGCCTTTGGCTAACCGCGCCGATCGGGCTCAGAACCGTATTCAATCTGAACGTCAATTATTGAGTTGGGTTGAAGATAAAGCGAACCAGATTGCTAGTTTAAAAGGTTCATCTGGCGCCAGTGTGGCGGTGAGCAATAAAGGGCTAAATCAAGTCATCAATGAAACGACAAACCGTTTTCGTATTGAGTTAATTCGGATGCAACCTCGCAATGAATCGGTCCAAGTATGGGTTAAACCTGTACCGTTCAATACACTTGTGAATTGGTTGGCTTTTTTACATGAAGAATATGGCATTGAAGCCCAGTTTCTCGATGTCTCAAGAACAAAGAGTAATGGTATGGTCGAAGTGAACCGTTTACAGCTTGGCCGAGGGTAACAGTGAAGTTTAAATTAGCAGTTGGTGTCTCTTTTGGGGCAGTATTAATCGGTAGTCTTGTTGCTCACATTCCTGCAGCTTGGCTTTTACAACAGGTACCGACTGTAAGAGGGCTAACTATTTCAGGTGTTAGTGGTACTCCTTGGCAAGGAAGTGCATCTCAGGTGCAGTGGCAAGGCCAACGTTTTGGTCGCATACAATGGAACATGACGTTAAGTTCACTATTGACTGGTGAAGCTGCATTTAACGTTCGTTTTGGTAAAGGTAGTGAGTTAGGGGTTGATGGACGAGGGGTTGTCGGCTATCGCGCATCGGGACCTTTTGCTGAAAACTTATTGGTTTCAGTTCCTGCTCAAAATGTATTGAAATATGCCCGCGCGCCTATTCCAGCGACAGTGACGGGAAACCTCGAACTGACATTGCGAGACTACCGCTATCAAGCGCCGTACTGTGATGTTTTAGATGGCTCACTTGCTTGGACGTCAGGCAATGTAAGTTCTCCTCTTGGGTCGATTAATCCTGGCCCTGTTATTGCGGATCTTAGCTGTGAGCAAGGGGGGGTAGTGGCACAAATCGATCAATCCTCAGCAGATGTATCGAGCAAGTGGGAAGCATCATTAGATAAAACCAATAACTATCGTCTTGATGGCTGGTTTAAGCCCGGGGCTGAATTCCCGCCTCAACTTGGCAAACAGTTAAAGTGGTTAGGTACGCCCGATACGAAAGGGCAGTACAAAATCAACTATAAAGGTCGTATCTAGCTACTGTTTTATTAGCGGAGCGATTTTAAGTTTACTTTCAATCAATGGGTGGGTTAACTTTAATTGACTGAAAGAGCGATACAGGAATATGGCATGGCTGCTGATAAGAATAAACCTGAAATATTATCAACAGAGGTTGTTGCACAATCTCGACTATTTAAAATCGAATCTCTAGATCTTCGTTTTTCGAATGGCGTAGAACGAACGTATGAACGAATGATGCCAAGTGGTCGTCATGCCGTCTTAATTGTACCAGTTACCGCTGAAGGTGATTTGTTACTCATCCGAGAATATTCTGCAGGTACCGAACGCTACGAGCTGGGATTTCCTAAAGGATTAATCGATGCGGGCGAAAGCGCCGAGCAAGCGGCGAATCGTGAGCTGAAAGAAGAGATTGGCTTCGGTTCCAATTTGCTACAACCATTGAAAGAAGTTGTATTGGCACCATCGTATTTTTCTAGCCGTATGACGCTTTTCTTAGCCCAAGATTTATACCCTGAACAATTAGAAGGTGATGAGCCTGAGCCGTTAGAGATTGTTCGTTGGCCCGTTAGCCAAGGGGAAGAGTTGATCAATCATCTCGATTTTGCTGAAGCGAGAAGTATTACCGCCCTTTTTCTTGCATTAAAACAACTCTCACAATAGGAGTGAGTTATGGAATTATCTCACCTCATTCCCTCGGTGGTTGATATCGCTCGCGCATCTGGGCAAGTTATTTTAGATATTTACCAACGTGGTCAGTTTGAAAAACACATCAAAGAAGATAATACACCGGTAACGAGTGCTGATTTAGCTGCTCATAAATTAGTAGTTGAGCGACTCACAGAACTTACCCCTAATATTCCAGTATTGTCTGAAGAAGATGCCACTGTACCGCTAAAAGAGCGCAGTAAATGGGAGCGCTATTGGTTGGTTGACCCATTGGATGGTACGCAAGAATTTATTGCTGGTAGTGGTGATTTTGCAACGATTATTGCTTTGGTTGAAGGTAATAAGCCTATTATGGGAGTCGTGTATGCGCCTGTTTCTGGGGTTGTGTATTATGCATATAGCGGAAAAGGGGCATGGAAGATCACGCCTGAAGGGGAAACCGTTCGCATCTCGACACATAAGCATGAATTGCCTACCCAATCGATAGCCGTTGCGATTAGCCGCCGCCAAGATATCAGTGCGATTACCAACCGCTTGGATCCAGCGTTGAACTATGAATTGGTACCGCTTGGCTCTGCGGCATTAAAAGCCTGCTTGGTCGCTGAAGGTGCTGTAGATTGTTATTTGCGTCTTGGTCCTACTGGTGAGTGGGATACGGCCGCGACGCAATGTATTGTTGAAGAGGCTGGTGGACGTATATTGAATACGCATCTTAAGCCGCTGTCTTATAACGAGCGTGATACGTTAGAAAACCCGAATTTTATTACACTTGGTGACGAATCTTTGCCATGGGCAGATATTCTAACGCCAGACAATCGCTTGATTGATGTCCAGTAAGCGTCAACATGCCCTAGTAAATTCGAATTAAATAAAAACGGAGCTAAATGACTCCGTTTTTATTGTTTAAGCTGTATTTTGAGCTCGCCTTAAAATAAACGATTTAGGCCGTTTAATGCTGCAACGCGATAAGCTTCTGCCATTGTAGGATAGTTGAAGGTGGTATTGACGAAATAATCGATTGTATTACCATCCCCTTTTTGCTCCATGATCGCTTGGCCGATATGAATGATCTCAGCCGCACGTTCACCAAAGCAGTGGATCCCTAAGATCTCTTTGGTTTCTCTATGAAAGAGGATCTTCAAGCTTCCCACTTCTGTCCCTGCAATTTGAGCACGAGCGAGGTGTTTAAATTGAGAGCGGCCCACTTCATAAGGTACTTTGTCTGCTGTTAGCTGCTGTTCTGTTTTACCCACTGAGCTGATTTCAGGAATGGTATAGATACCTGTCGGAATATGATCAATCAAGCTACCTTGTGCTTCTCCTGTCGTTATTGCTTGTGCAACAAAGCGACCTTGATCATACGCGGCGCTTGCAAGGCTTGGGTAGCCGATAACGTCTCCGACCGCGTACACATGATCAACATCGGTACAGTAATTCTGGTTAACGACAAGCTGCCCACGGGAATCGGGTGTTAAGCCTACCTTGTTTAAGTTGAGCTTGTCGGTGTTGCCTGTCCGCCCATTGGCATATAACAAGCAATCGGCACGCATTTTCTTGCCTGATTCTAAGTGCAGGATAACGCTGTCATCAGTGCCTTCTATTTTTTCAAACGTTTCGCCGTTTCGTATCATCGCACCACTATTCCACAGGTGGTAAGACAATGAATCAGAGATCTCGTTATCCAAAAATTCCAATAAGCGATCACGGGTATTGATGAGGTCGACTTTTACACCTAATCCCCTAAAAATAGACGCATATTCGCTCCCGATAACCCCTGCGCCATAAATAATGATATGGCGAGGGTCGTGCTCTAGCTGCAGAATCGAATCACTATCATAGACGCGAGAATGATCAAAATTGACGCCTTCAGGATGATAAGGACGAGAACCTGTTGCGATCACAAATTTATCGGCACTATACAAATCGGTGCTGTTATCGGCATTTTTTACTCGAACGGTATGGGCATCAATAAAGCTGGCTTCGCCAAAAATAAGGCTACATTTATTACGATCGTAAAAGCCTTGGCGCATTCGAGTTTGTTTATTCACTACATCTTGAGCGTGACCTAAAATTTGACTAAAGGTACTGTGTAGGCTGGAATTGTTTTTGCAATAGAGAGGATTTTGATTGTATTCAATAATACGGCTGACAGCATGTCGGAGTGCTTTAGATGGAATGGTTCCCCAGTGAGTACATCCACCTCCTACGCTATTTTCTCTTTCGATAACCGCGACATTTAATCCGGCTTTAGTTAGCCCCATTGCAGCCCCTTCTCCACCAGGACCGCTGCCAATAATAATGGCATCAAAGTGAGTGGGCTTTTTATTTTTTGTCATTAGTAGGCCTTCATTATCATCTGTGCAACATTGGCATAGCGATAGTTTAACTTTTTATGGCGTGTGGTAGAATCGGCGGTAGTCGATAGGTAGGTAGTGATCACGTTGTTCTAACGAAATATGATGAAAATGTGTATTTCGCTACTTTAAAATGATGATTATTGTTTTAATCATCGCGTGATGAATTTGTGATGAAACATTAAAACTCATAATTACTGCTTTGATTCAGCGTCCATCAGGATTTAGTATGTTCAGATGTAGGTGTAATTGCCATTCACGCTGAAGTGATAGATAAAACAGCGTATAGTTGGAAAAAAGTTCATAGAGAAGCTATAGGTTCATGGGGATTAGGGCTCAACAAAAAGAAAAAACGCGCCGATCACTTATCGATGCTGCGTTTAGCCAGTTAAGTGCAGACCGTAGTTTTTCCAGCCTCAGCCTGCGTGAGGTAGCTAGAGAAGCCGGTATTGCCCCTACGTCTTTTTATCGTCATTTTAAAGATATGGATGAGCTAGGTTTAACTATGGTTGATGAAGGAGGTCTAATCCTTCGTCAATTAATGAGACAAGCTAGACAGCGTATTGCCGAAGAAGGTAGTGTAATTCGTACATCTGTTGAAACATTTATGGAATTTATTGAAAGTAGTCCAAACGTATTTAGACTACTTTTACGTGAACGCTCGGGAACATCCACAGCGTTTCGTGCCGCGGTTGCTCGTGAAATTCAACACTTTGTTGCTGAACTTACCGAGTACCTTGAGGCAAAAACAGGTGTTACGCATGAAGAAGCCTATATTCAGGCAGAAGCATCGGTCACCTTGGTATTTAGTTCTGGTGCAGATGCGCTAGATCTTGATTCTCAGGCTCGTGAAGAGCATGAAGAAAAACTTATCATGCAATTAAGAACAATTGCAAAAGGTGCCTATTGGTACCGTAAAGAGCGTGAGCGTCGTGAGCTCAGGCATAAACTATAACCTTATTTCTGTTGGTGAAAGATATGGAAAAAGAGCAAGTTAAAGCTGAACGTAAAACATTGGTGCTATCGCTACTCGCGGGCTTATGCGGTAATGCAACGTTGGCTGTGTTGACATCAAGCTATGTCACGTTTTCGATTTTCCCTGTAATTGCATTCGGTATGGCGCTGTACTGCCTATACCAAGAGTACTTAAGCAAGCCGATGACTGAAGGTACTCCCGCTATAGCGTTCTCATGCTTTCTTGTTGGTGCATTCGGATACTCCGCATTCTTACGTGCACAATTACCAGAGATGGGTTCAAACTTCTTACCTCTTATGATTTCTTTAGGTTTACTATTCTGGGTAGCTTATAAGATGGGTATTACGAAGATTCCTGCAAAATCAGCCGAAGCTTAAGCTGGAAAGGTAGGTATAAAAAAGGCGCTGATTAGCGCCTTTTTTGTTAACTATAATTCGTCTTTTTGTCGATTATTGATTTTATTTATGGTCTTACTTACGTTCTAGCAAAACACCTGCTTCCATATGGTGGGTATATGGGAACTGATCAAATAATGCAAAGCGAGTAATCTTGTGTGTTTGGCTTAGCATCTCAAGATTTTCTTTTAATGTGTCAGGGTTGCAAGAGATATACATAATACGCTCATAGCCTTGCACCATACGACATGTACCTTCATCCATACCTGAGCGCGGCGGATCAACAAAGATAGTGTTGCAATTGTAGCTCTGCAGATCGACGTTTTGGGCTTTAAGACGGCGAAATTCACGTTTGCCCGCCATTGCATCAGTAAAATCTTCAGCAGACATGCGTACAATCTGTACGTTATCAATATTATTAACCGCAATATTGTATTGTGCAGATTCTACTGAAGGCTTAGCGAGCTCTGTTGCTAAAACGCGTTCGAAATTTTTAGCCAGTGCCAGCGAGAAGTTACCGTTACCACAATATAGCTCTAACAGGTCACCTTCACTGTCTTGCGTACAATCAACCGCCCATTCCAGCATCTTTTGTGCCACTTCACCATTAGGTTGAGTAAAGCTATTCTCAACTTGTTTATAAGTTAGAGTTTGATCAAAGACATTTAGTTTTTCGATAACGTAATCGCGATCTGCCACAATTTTCATTTTTCGAGCACGACCAATGATGTTTAAGTTAAATCCTTCATCATTTAAGCGTTGCTTCAGTTTTTTGATTTCAACTTCCCACTCTTCATCTAACTGACGGTGGTAAAGCAGTGACACTAAGATCTCACCACTTAATGTAGATAAGAAATCAATTTGGAATAATTTGTGGCGCAAAGTTTGGCTTGGTTTTAGCGCTTCTACCAGCAATGGCATTAAATCGTTAATTAAGCGACTCGCTGCAGGAAATTGATCTACGCGGTATTTTTCGCGAGTCTCTTGATTGAACATGACATAGTAAAGATCTTCGCCTTCATGCCACATTCTAAATTCAGCACGCATGCGGTAATGCTCTGCAGGAGAGGCAAACACCTCAAGCTCGGGTGTCTCAAAATCTTCAAAGATGTTTTGAATACGCTCTGCTTTTTCATCCAACTGCTGTTGGTAACCAGCGGTATTAAGTGCCGTGGATGTCATTAGTGTGCCTCAAACTGCTCAAAATAAGAGCGCAGATTTTATTGCATTACTGACCGATGTCCAGTGTTGTCCGAGATAAAAGTTCAGTTTGGGCTAATTAATAATAACAAAGAGCAAACAAAGCTAGACAATAAAGGCAATGATAACTAGCATCGCAGTGCGCTGGTTTGCCAAATATGGCTAGGGAACACGGTGAAATTCCGTGACTGACGCGCAGCGGTGATAGAGAACGAAAGCACACGGACGTAAGTTCCAAACACTGTTTCAGACAATTGCGTAATGCAATAGGTATGATGCGGGAAGTTGTTGCCTAGGTGGTTACCCAACCATGCTCTTAAGTCCGAAGACCGACCAGTGTACGAAGCAAATCGTTGCTTAGTATTAAACGCGACTTAAGGTATCCATATAATGAAAAAAACGCTTTTAGCAGTGGCGTTGGCACCGTTGTGCCTTCCATCCCAAGTTTTTGCTGCCGATGAATCATCAAATGATGTCATGGTAGTTACCGCCAACCGTTTCGAACAACCCATTAAAAATGTAATTGCTCCTATTTCTGTTGTCACCAAAGAAGAAATTGATTCTTTGAATCTAAAATCTTTGTCAGAGGTGATGCGCCGTTTACCTGGTGTTCAAGTTGCAAATCAAGGTGGCCCTGGTCAGAACGCTGAATTTTATATTAGAGGTATGTCCTCGAAGAACGTTCTTGTTTTATTAAATGGTGTGCGTTTTGGTAGTGCAACGGTAGGGTACGCCAATTTTTCAGCCGTCCCTCTTTCTGGTGTTGAACGCATTGAATTTGTTCGAGGCCCGAGAGCTGCTGTTTATGGTTCAGATGCGGTTAGTGGTGTTATCAATATTATTACCACTTATCAAGGCAATGACGGAGTAACGTTGGACGCTGGTATTGGTAGTAATAACTACTATCGTACAGGCGCAAGCGTGGCTGGTAGCTCTGAAAATGGCGTATGGGGTAAGCTTGCTGCTACGTATGAAACCAGTGATGGTTATAATGTTCAACCAACAAGTACTAATCCGGTCGATCAAGATGATGATGGCCATCGTAATAAGTATCTTGTTGCTGATATAGGTAAGCACTTAAACGACTATTGGTTGTTAAAGTTTAATGGCTATTATCAAGATAAATATACCGAGTTTGATAATCCTTGGACAGGTAGTGATAAAAGTAAAAGCGAACTGTATAACATTGCAGGTGTGGCCCAATATCAAAGTGATGCATTGTATTCATCGCTGACATTAGCGAATAATCAAGATGCAGCTGAGTCATATGGGCAAGGAACCGTGTCAGGTACCATAGAGACACAACGTACTACGGCAACTTGGGAAAATGTTTATCAGTTAAACAGTGACTTTCAACTTGGTGGCGGCCTTGATTGGTATACGGAAGAAGTAACAAATAGTTCAAAAGCGTACACCGAGACTAAGCGTGATAATATGGCTACTTATCTTATGGCCCTTTATGATAAGAAGGCTTTCCAGATAGAAGCGAATGCTCGTTATGATGATAATGAGGCCTATGGTGGACATACTACATGGCAATTAGGTGCGGGATGGGCGTTCGTTGAAAATATGCGTGTAACAGCTTCTGCTGGGACAGCATTTAAAGCTCCTACATTTAATGAGTTGTATTGGCCTTTAGAGTGTTCTTCGTGGGGGTGCTATTCTGGTAACCCTGATCTTAAACCTGAAGAGTCTGATTCTTATGAAGTTGCGCTGGAAGGGGAACATTCCCTTGTTGGTTGGCGTATCGCTGCTTATAAGAGTAAGGTAGAAAACCTAATTACATCTAATGGCGTTACTAACGTTAATATAGGTGAGGCTGATATCCAAGGTTTGGAATTAACAGCAAGTTTCTCAACTGGTGCTTTATACCACGATCTATCATTTGATTATCTTGATACAGAAGATAAAGCGACAGGGAAGGAACTACAACGTCGAGCAAAAGAAAGTGGTAAGTGGAATGTTTCTTATCTTCTTGAGCAGTGGCAATTTGATTTAAGTTACCTTTACCAAGGTGAACGTTATGATGATGCTGCAAATACTGCAAAGCTAGACCCATATTCTTTGGTTGATTTAGCTGCGAGCTATTATATTAACGATGCGTTTACTGTTCATGGGCGAGTAGCAAATGTTTTTGATAAAGAGTATGAGACAGCAAAGAATTATCAAGCACCAGAGCGTAGTTACTATATGACTATTGGTTATCAGTTCTAATATTTTTGTTCGACGTATATGAAAACCACCTACGGGTGGTTTTTTAATGGAGATATAATGAAACTAATCAATGTTATCGTTAGCTGGTCATCGGGTAAAGATTCAACGCTGACCCTTATTAAACTGCTGAATGATCCAAACTACAAAGTGGTTGGCTTATATACGACATACCTTATCGATGAAGTGCCTTTTCAAGCAACGCCCCTTGAGGTTGTAAAAAAACAAGCGGTATTAACTGGGCTGCCTTTGGTTACCATAGAATTACCAGAAGTCTTTCCCCCTAACGATATTTATCAATCTTTAGTGGTGAATGGGTTACGCAATAGTAGTTTAGAGATTGATGCCGTCGCATTTGGTGATATGTTTTGCAATGGTATTGCAGATTACCGCCGTAGCTATATAGAGCCTGCAGGTTGGGAGTGTGTCTTTCCTTTGCTAGGACAAGATAGCCAGCGACTAGCCCAAGAAATTATTGAGTGTGGAATCGAAACGTTAGTAGTAACAGTTGATACTAGCCAACTTGACGGTAAGTTTTGCGGTGAGTGGTATAGCCATCAGTTAATCTCAAGCTTACCTATGCATACCGATCCTTGCGGTGAGGACGGCGAATTTCATACGCTGGTCGTTAAAGCACCATGTTTCGATGGTGAATTAAAAATAGAGTTAGATGAATGTGAGCGAGAAGGGCGATTCCACTACCAACGTTATAATTTAGTCAAAGAATGATTGAATACGACAAGAAAGGTTCGGATTTATACGCTATCGCAGTATTATTAGTACCTTGTTGAAGACGTAATAAACGTGGTGAATAGTGAAAACGGTACTTATCTTTGATTCTGGTGTTGGTGGTTTATCGGTATATCAGGAACTACAAGCTCTTATACCGCAAGTGCAGTACATTTATGCTTTTGATAATGCTGCATTTCCGTATGGTGAATTAGAAGAAGATGTATTGCTTCAAAGAACTCAGCATATTGTTTGTTCATTAGCTGAACAGAATAACGTTGATCTTGTCGTTATTGCATGCAATACAGCAAGCACGATCGTACTACCGACATTACGGGAAAGTTTATCGATTCCAGTGGTTGGTGTTGTTCCTGCGATAAAACCTGCAGCAACCCTTAGTCAAACAAAAGTCATTGGGCTATTAGCAACGCCAGCGACGATCCACCGTTCTTATACCCACGAATTGATTTCATCATTTGCAAGTGATTGCGAAGTTAGAATGATAGGTTCAACACGCTTAGTTGAAATAGCAGAAGAGAAGCTTCGTGGTTTGCCCGTTTCTATCGATGAAATTGCTGAGATTATTAAGCCTTGGCAAAAAGACATTGATTGCATCATTCTAGGTTGTACACATTTTCCTTTAATTAAAGATGAAATAAGGCAAGCATTAGATAAAGCAATTGTCATTGTTGATTCAGGAAAAGCGATAGCAAATCGCGTGAAAGGCTTATTGGGAGATCTACCATTAAGTAATAAAAAGCATTTAAACCTTACATACAACAGTGCCGCAACAAATAATGAAGCGGCACTGAATAAAAGCTTAGAGAAAATACAGCTAAATGCTATGCAACCTCTTCACCTTCTAGATTTTTAGGATCGTTAGCTTCACGAATTTTTAAAGTTCGCTGGCCATATTCTTTATTGTTTAAGTTCTGGATTGCTGTATCAGCATCCGAGCTATTCATTACAACAAATCCAAAGCCTCGACGTTTCCCTGTGCGCTTATCTTTCATTAAACGTACAGCAAACACTTCACCATGTTCGGAAAAAAGGTTTTTCACATCACTTTCATTTGCACGGTAAGGAAGGTTACCGACATAGATCGTTTTGCTGCTTTGTGATGGATCAATAGGTTGCTCAGGAGATGGTTTAGAATCTTGCATAAAGCGTATTGCTAGACCAGTAATAACAGTACCAACAGCAAAAGCTATCGCAGGTGGAACTGAAACAAAGCTAAAGATTAAAGAGCCGATAATGGTAATCGCAATTACTGTTATCGTAGTTTGGTTAGATGATTTCATATAATAATTACATCGTCATAATTAGTAGGAGAGAATGCGTCATTGGTTATTTTAACAACAAAGTCACAATGATATTACTTTTATTGACTTGTAATTACCAGAAGGTGAATGTGACAGCCCTCTAATGTTGTGATTACAAGCCATATGTTCACATTAGATGAAATAACCATCAAATAAAGTATTTTTTATAAAAAATACTTGTCAGAGTGATCGGAGTCTCTATAATGCCGCCTCACTGACACGAAGCAGAATCAAAAAGAGGTTTTCGCCGAGTAAAAGTAAATGAGTTTTTAACCGAGTTATAATAAGACAAAGTTAGCTCATATCTTTACTATTCGATTAATTGAATAATAAAGAGAGTCAAAAAGATGTTTTAACTAATTAGAATTTCTTCTTGACTTTATGATTTACAGGTGTACTATACGCCTCCTGACTTGCTGAAGCGTTTAGCGCCAAGGCATTGAAAGTCAACGTTCTTTAACAATTTGACCATGCAATCTGTGTGGGCACTCGTGAAATTTTAAGTCGAAAGATTTTTCAATGAACTGAGTGACCTTAATCATCGAAAGATGACACAGTCAATTTATGCTTCATTTCTTCGCAAGAAGAATGAAACAAGAATATCAGTAAAAATCATTGAGCCGATTCGAAAGAAT